>Ga0172381_10000840_pt1 | contig 38221 bp, 42 predicted proteins | sample Leawel6488metaG_FD_119754 | JGI IMG/M metagenome (GOLD analysis project Ga0172381, IMG submission 119754) | Leachate microbial communities from a municipal landfill in Southern Ontario, Canada - Leachate well 64-88 metaG | ecosystem: Engineered > Solid waste > Landfill > Unclassified | place... | reverse complement strand
TTTTGCTATGGGCATGGTCGTAGAGTTATTGGCGGAAATATTTTTACAGAAATTCCTGATTGGTGCCCTTTACCAGACGCACCTAACACAGCACTGGAGCCGACCAAAACTACCGAGCCGAAATCTAATACCGAGTAGGGCGGCTCAGTTATATCGTTATCTGTTAAATTGAAGGATTGAGATGAATTATTCAGAAATTAAATATCCTCTTAGATTATGTGTCGAGATGATGCACTTTTCTGTTTGGAGTTGTGAAAAAACTCAAAACATGAAGGCATCAGAAATTAAATCTGCACTATCTGTTTTTTTTACCAAAGAGCAAATTGATGAAGCACAAAAAATTCTCACGGGCGACAGATAACCCACCACTGGAGCCGACCAAAACTACCGAGCCGAAATCTAATACCGAGTAGGGCGGCTCAGTTATATCGTTAAAAAGCAATGCCATATTTTGTAATACATAATAGTGAAGGGGAAACATGTATTAACCAATTATCGAAAGAACAATTATTAAAACGTATCAAACCGGAAGTCGGAGAAAAAGGTGGGCATTATGGTGAAGTTGGTTTCCTGCCAAAAATAGAAGAATCGGACACAAATTATTGGGGTGATAATATCTTAATAATTAAAGGTGATATTATTGTCCCAAAACCAATTGAGGTTGTAAAGGAATATGAAATATGAGTACATGGTTTGTTTATTTAATATTGAAGCTGGATATTCTTTGCGAGACAGTATTATTTTTTGGCTTATCTTGTGGGCTAACATTAGCTTTTCTTATATATTGTTATAAGAGTGAATATGGAAAGGGTAGTAGCGGACATAGCCCAAAGAAAGATGCAGAATGTATTGAAGCAAAATGCGTCAAAAGATGGATAGGGATTTGTGCTATTTTATTTATATTTAGCAATATGCTTTATATTGTTATCCCAAACACAAAACAAGCAGGTATTATTTATTTGCTTCCTAAAATTGCTAATAACGAGAATATACAAAAAATACCTAATGATATTGCAGCGTTGGCACAGAAGCAACTTAAACAATGGCTTGAAGATACAAATATCACAATAGAAATTAAAAAAGGAGGTAAATAATATAACATGAAAACAGACAAACCATTAAACTTTAATTTCGATACTGGCGTTCCAGAAAAGAGCAATAGCGATATAAAAAAGATAAATATAGTTGCTACGGAATCTTCTCAACCAACTCCAGAAATAGTCAACCAAACTCCATTTGACAGGGACGAGAGATTCAGCCTTATAAAAGCCGAATCATCTTTTGTAGAAATCAAAAACACTTTATTATCTATGCATAAAAATGCACAGGGTATAGATGTTAAAGACCCTATATCAAACAATACCGCGATGGAAATGCTGGTGCAATGCAAAGCACTTGTAAAGATGGCTGATAAAATCAAGAACAATATTCCGGCTTATAAAACTGCGGCTGAGTTTAAATCTGGGGTTGATACTTTTGTAAGGGAACAACTTAGAAAACCAATTGAAAAGATTGAAAGCCTAATTAACCCTAAAGTAAGTTCATATCAAAGAGCGCAAGCCGAATTACAAAGAAGAATTGACCAGAAAGCGGCTGAGGCAGAATCGCAACGGATTGCCGCAGCAACTAAGATTGCTGAAGCCGAAGCCAAAAGAATATACGAACAAAAACTTAAAGACGCCGAGGAATTACAAAAAAGATTAAACAAAGAGGCTGACAAGGCTGGCGTTGAAAGAGTACATGTTGAAACACCTGAGTTTATAGAACCAGAAATCTCTATTGCCCCATCTTTAGTAACTCCAATCGTAAAACAGACCGAGAAGGTTACAACCGATCAGGGCAAGGCAACCGTAACATCAAAATGGGTTTGTGTTATTGTTAATCCAGATAAAGTGCCCAGAGAATACTGTATGCCAGACCAAAAGGCTTTGGATAATGCTGTAGAATCAGGCATAAGAGAAATATCCGGTTGTAAAATCGAGGAAAAGTTCGAGGCAAAAGTGAGAATGTCGTCTAAAAGGTCTGGCAATCCTTTTGGTGGCGATAATAATGAATCGTTTTAAATATAAACAATAAGATAGGTAGATAAATAACATGTGGAAACAATTTCAGATGTGGATAATTAAACGATGGTTATTAAAATCAGAAGTTAGAATAATAGAAAAAGATAATGGCTTTACTAATATCCAAATTAAACATCTAAAGCATGGGATTTTGGTTTTACACCCAATGGAAGAATATAACACGTCGGACAGAGAAAAAAACTTTTATCCACATATTGGATACAAAACTAAACAAATATAACATAGGAGGATAAATAAATATTATGGAAGAAAAAGAAACATCTACAGAAATAGTAGCACAAACCAAAACAGAGGTAATCAAAGCTGGAACATCGTTGTTTTTTGATATCGCCAAATTTAATCATGCACAAAGAGTTGCTATGGTATTTGCAAGTTCGACTATGGTTCCAGAACATTTTAAAAACAATATCGGTAACTGTGTGATAGCTTTAAATCTTGCGGATAGAATGAAGGTAGACCCATTCATGCTTTTACAGAATATGTACGTGGTACACGGCCGACCTGGCATCGAAGCAAAACTTGCTATTGCTTTGGTTAATAATTCGGGCAAGTTTACACCATTGCAATATCAATATAACAGCAATAAAACAGTTTGCTATGCACATGCACAAAGGATTGATACTGGAGAATTATGCGAAGGAGTTGAGGTATCAATTCAAATGGCAAAAGATGAGGGTTGGTATAGCAAACAAGGCTCTAAATGGAAAACAATGCCAGCTTTAATGTTAATGTATCGTGCGGCTATGTTTTTCGCAAGGGCTTATTGTCCAGAAGCTCTTTTGGGAATGCAAACAAAAGAAGAACTTTATGATATAGTTGATATGGAGCCTTCGACTAAAACTGGTGGAGCATATAAAATAAAAGAAGCTAAAGAAGAATCTTCTTCTTCAAAGACTAAGTTAAAAACCTTTCAGCCCGAAACAAATGAACCTATAGAGGCTGAAACAACAACAACAGTAACAACCCCACCAGAATTTGCCGCACTTGTAAAAGTCGAAGCAAAGAAAGATTTTGAATATGTTCCGACCGATAAAGATGGTATGGCACATGACAATTTAAGTGCTTATATCGAAATGGTTTCCAGCAACAATGATAGCACTTGCGAAGCTGTAATGAATTCTATTGTATCAACAAATTCATTTGCTGGATTCTGGAGCAACTTTTTGCAAGGCAATTGGAAGAAACATTTTGAAGGTAAACTGCCGGAAGTAAAAAAGAAAGCAGAGCCAACTCCTGAAGCGAAAAAAGATAAACCAATAGCTGGGAATGGTAATACCGATAACAATGGTAATGCATTTGATGCAGTTGACTGGAAAGCGAACCGTTTAAAAGGTGCTGGGCTTGCAACATATTTCCATACGAATAAAAAAGATTGGGACAGTGCCAGTGAAGAAGCAAAGGCATCTTTTCAAGAGAAATGGGGTAGAGTATATGGAGAAGATGAGCCATTTCCTGTTCAGTCGTTAGTAGAAAAAAAGCCTGTAGCTGAAAATCCAGAAGCACCGATTGACTATCCTTCTGCTTTACGTGAATATTACGAAAAAGAGCCAGACAAATTATTAGAAGCCTGCCATAGACTGAACTACGATAATGTTGTTATTCCAATGGGAAAACAGGCACAAAAAGATTTATACGAAATGTTTCAAAAGGTTTAATGGTCGTAGGCAAGGGGGGAATAGAATTGGCTATTCCCCTTTATAGTCGTCCATTTTTCAGAGTCCTTTATTTAGCTAATTGTTCTACTTCAACTGTGAGTTCGGCTATCGCCTGTCGCCTGAGAATTTCAGCTTCCTTTACCTTTATCTGCGCTTCGTAAAGTTGGGCTTCAGTTGGTTCGGCTACGGGGTCAATAGGCAATGGTTTATTCCCTTTAGCCAACCATGCTTGATATTCTTGCCAATCTTTATTAGCTGGATCATTTGGTATGCAGATGTTATTATTTTGAACATATCCATCACTTAATAATTTATACATAACCATCTCCTATAATTCTGCGAGAAAATCTAATGTTGCGCTTGCATTGTTCGAATAAAATACAACCCCATTCCCTGCTGTCAGTGACGCAGTTTTGGTAGGGGAAAGCATGCAACTACGGGGCGAGCTCCTGGCTATGGCTATAGTATTCATAGTAGCCTGTTCAGCATCATCAAAGAGAGCGAAGTGTGAAAGATTGCTATACGCCAAAGACGGGGCTGCTCTCATTTCAACCGGAAAAGCACAGTACATCCACGCTGTATTTGCATCCTGACATACTCCAGATGAAGCTATTTGTGCATTTCCATTAATAAGGCGGTGGAAGTATCTTTTGCATCGTGCAAGTTCCTCAGTATAATTCCTATGCTCAAACACTGTTGCTACACTTCCAAGTTCAAATTGGAGTTCGGTTAAATAGAAATTCTTGGTCGTTATCGCACCGCACTCAATCTTGATTATGATTTCAATTCCGTTACCACAAGCCCCCATTGCGATTGACTCGTATTTAACATCTGTTTCGGTACTATCAACAACGCTCTGGGCGGTATCGTTTGAAATAGCTGTAACTGCGGTGAAGTTATCGGCGGCATCGGCCTTGTTGACATAAACCGTATAGTTTATCGCTCCGCCTGTGTCTTGATAAGCCTTGCAGGAAAAAGAAGCGTTCTGACCGATGAACTTAACCGCATCTTTGGCTTCCATTCGATACCGGAGATAGACTATTCCTGTACCCGTGAGCGTTAAACCCGAAAAGTGGAAGGCACATCCTGTTCTGCCTAAAAGAGCCGTGGCAGTTGCTTGTGTGAGTGTCCCAGCACTTACCGCTGTGCCTGTTGCCATACCATAGAACCTATCAGAGCAAATCCCATAGGTATCTTTAACCAGCGTATGCGCCGTGACCCTCTGGTTGACTAATGCACCACCATTAACGATAAAGTTTTTGCCTGCAAAAAGTGGGCCGCTCTTAACCCCCTTCACTCCATCCTCACCCAATACAAGGGCGTTCTCGGTTAGGTTGGCGGCGGCGGAGACTTTATCAGCCAAGTTATAATCAGTCATTTTTATTATACCTCCTTAATTAAAATTGGAAATGAGTATTTATACCATCGCCAATTAGACAAACTGTGTCGTATTTATTGCCAAGGTGCAAGCTTGCATTGTTTTCTATTGTGTCGCCACCTGATTTCTTAACACGTATACTTGCGCTTACATCCAAACTTCTATTGCCTATTCTGATTTCATGTTTTGCAGATGCGGATGCAAGCGTTATTGTCACATTGCCAGATGCCAGTATCATGCTGTCAGTAGTAAGTATTTGATAGTCAGAAGTCTTTAGAGTTGGGCCTATTGCCGTTGTAACTGAAGACCATTTTAAACCACTAAGAGTAGAGCTATCCAAAGTCAAAACAAGCCCATCGGTACTGGCTGATAGTATCGACGGTGTGTTGTCAGCACTGGCAGTTAATATGTCACCCTTTGCGTTGAATAATGCGCTTAAAACCAAATCAGTCTTGGCAAATCCATTTTTCAAGGTTTTTGAATCAGCTCCATTCCATTGTGGAATATATGCATCTATATTAGTTGCGGGGCCGATAACATCACCAGTGCCACCACCAGAGACCGCCCATTTCATTCCTTGGATAGTTGTACTATCTAAAGTTAAAACAAGGCCATCGGTACTGGCACTTAAAATTGATGGAATATTATCTGCCGAAGCAGTTAGAATATCGCCCTTAGCATTGAAAATAGACTTTAAAAAGCTATTTGCTATGCTGGCATTTATATTAGATATATCACCAATATTCGTTGCAATACTCGCATTAGCACGGGTCATGTCAGATTGGAGTATATCTATGCTGGCATTGGCAACTACTATGTCACTGGCATTTCTTGAAATATCGCTAATATTGGTAGTAATACTCGCATTTGCGTTTGCAATATTATCCTGAAGAATATCAATACTGGCATTTACTCTAACTACATCGGCATGTAAGGTATCAATGCTGGCGTTGGCACGAGTAATACTGGCATTAGTATGGACAATATCCGCTTGCGAAATGTCGATGCTTGCATTTGCACGAATAACATCCGTTTGCAAGACATCAATACTCGCATTGGCACGGGTTATACTGGCGTTAATGTGAACGATATCAGCCTGAGAAGTATCAATACTGGCATTCGCACGAACAATATCTAACTGCAATGTATCAATACTGGCATTGGCACGAACCACATCCGCTTGCAGCGTGTCGATACTTGCGTTTGAATGCACAATGTCAGCAGCATTTTTAGCAATACTGGCATTGGCATTGGCAAGTGAAGTATAAGTCGATGCTGTAAAAGTATTGGCATGTAAAGCATGAATGTCTCCAGTTGAGGCATTAAGAATTGAAGCATTAATACTTTCGACTTGAAATCCTTTTACTCTTAAATCTCCATAACTTGCGATGGTTATATTGCCTGAAGTTGAGCCGTCCTCATCTGTATATGCCATAACCCATTTACCAGCAGATTCATCCCAAAACATACCTACATTTTGAGAAGTTCCTCTTTCTACAATTAAACCGGAATCAAAAGTAGGTGCGCCAGGTTGATCTTTTGCCAATATAATTAAAGGGTCTTTAACAGATATATTAGAGGCCGTTACAATAACCGTCGAGCCAGTTACAGCCATATTCCCGTTTACAGTTAATAGGCTACCATCCCATGTAAGATTAGCATCGTCTTCGAGTTCGCCACCTGCCCCTGCAATAACGATTCTATTGTTTGTAAGGTCGCTTACTTTCATAGAGCTGGCAGTTATATCGCTGGCAGTTAAAGTAGTCGAATGTAAGGTTTCTATATCACCCGTGGTAGCGTTTAGGTCATTGGCTGTAAGGGTATCGCTGTGCAGGGTTGCAATATCACCTGACGTAGCATTCAAATCGTTTGCCGTCAATGTAGCTGAATGCAGTGTGTTTATATCGCCGGTGGTAGCGTTCAAATCATCTACAGTCAGGTTGGTTACGCCTAAGTTACCAACAGAAAATGTACCATCAATTGAAGCATTTCCTTTTATATGCACTGACGCATTGAAAGTCTGGTCTGCACTAAATTCTTGGGCAACTCCAAGCCCTGCAAGTGTTGCATTTTGATTTGGGAGTCTGTAATCTCTGCTGGCAGTCAGATTATCCGTCCAGAATCTTCCCAAAGTGGCATCCATATTAATGGCAAAGGTACTGGCATTTGTGCCAACCGCACTTCCAGTTGAATAGGAGGTAAAAAGAAGAGCAATGTCATCGTCAATCTTATCAATCGTTTCTTGGGATAGGATTTCAGCGAAGTCGGAATCACCTTGAAGCGGTCTCCAAAACCCGCGACTTGTGAACGAACGCATGATCATGTAGTCTAATCCGCTACCAGAAGTTCCACTATAATTAGCAGACAGATGCATTCGAGTCGCAGATATAATGGTAGCCAATGAATATGTTGCCTCACCATCTTCATCTCGTTTGAAAATTGCCGGAAGACTGATTTCGTTTTTCCAGTCAGTTCCATCTCCAACAACAAGAATACTTGCGTTAGCTAAAGTTACCGTTCCGTCTGAATATTGCTCGTTCGACATTTATCTAAATTCCTTTTCTTTTTAGTGATTTACATTATCCCATTATCTGTTCGTTATATCCAAATAAACGAAAAACCTTGTAGCCACGAAGTCCTTGTCCCCCCAGCAGTCCTGTATAACTGAATCCCCATTGTGTACCAGCCAGATAATGCAGAAACATCTAATGTAGCAGATGAAAGATAGACATAGGTTGCGGAAGTAGTTGAATTTTCAGATGAATAATTAGCGTCTAAATAAAACCTTGCATATACTAACCCAGCATCACCTGATACTTTCTGCCTCGAATGCATTGTAATTGCCGTTGCGCTTGCGGGAATATAAACCCTAAATCCACTTACAACTGTTTCCCATGTTGTAGCCACAGATGAATATTCTGTTCCGTCTATTTTATCATACCACGGCAGCATTATTGAACCGTGTTCCATTTTTTCCATTGTAACACTATTGTCAGCAGGTACAAAGCTGGTATTTCCTGGTAACGCCTGTTGCGCTCCCGTACCAAGTGTTCTAAGCCCTGCCGTAGCGGCAATAGGATCTTTTAAAGCGGCAACCACATCTTCAACAATACCATCTTCTATCACCGCTCTAAAGTTTTCTCGAACATCAGCAGCGATAAGACTGCCTCCAGTTACAGGTTTTGTTGCATCATACGCCATATTGTATTCCTCCTAAATTTTATATTTTAAACACCAATTATATTTATGTTTGCTCGGCCACCAACATCATTACCAGCCAAATTATGCAAATGTATTGTGGCATTTGTTACTGACTGCGCGGATATACGGTCTATAAGAAGTGTTGCTCCTACTGGCGTCACTGTTATAGCAGGTGTATCATTAAAACCACTTAAAGCAAACCCAGTTCCGCCAGCCGCAATAGTCTGATTAGTTAATTGTCCCGTTAAATTTACAACATTACCAAGATACGACATGGTGCGAATAATAATTCTATCGCTTGTATCAGTTGTTGAAAGCTCAACCTTAATCTTGAAATATCGAAACGTATAAAGACTGCTGGTTGATTTATATATATCCCCTGTAATCTGCCTTTCTGTTGTTGTCTCCCAATTCGCATCATCAAAAGCAGGAGAATTTGTGCCAAAGTTGACATTATCTGTTGAAAACTGAGTTTTTACAACTACTGTAGTGGAAGCAGGAACATCTTCAATCTTTGTGTATTGCATTGCGATTTGCAAAGTTTTGGAACTTCCTAAATCATTTGAAGCGGATGTCCAGCTACCTGATGCCTCAGTAGGAACATCCCATGTTCCAGTATCCCAAACCAACCCACCTTCATCCCACAAATCTTCCGTAGCAATTCTTATAGATAATCCATAATCAATATGTGTTAAAGCATCAATATTACTGAAAGAGCCATTTGCCACGTCTGAAACAGTTACATCATGCACATATTCATCACCAGCACTAAGAACTGTTTTAACGTAACCCATTGCCTGATTTAAGTCGCCATATAATGTAGAAAAAAACATATCGGCTGTTATAGTGCCAGCATCAATCACGCTTGCGTTTAAATATCCAGTTGTTATTTTTCCAGCATCTAAACTCTCTATCTTGGCATTTGTAACAGCCAGATTCTCAATATGTGCTGTCTGAATTGCTGCGGATTGGATATAAGCACTTCCAATAATCTGATTGGCAATCGCATTCCAAGCAAGGTCATGCGTTCCACTAACGTTGGTTGCAATAACAAACTGACCGTCTGTTAAAGTTGGATTGGTAGCTGAACTTGAATAAGCCGAGCTGCTGCCGTTCCAATAAATATACTTATTATTTGTATTGCCAGCCGCAATAGTATATAAAGCACCGTTGTAATACAGACTATGCTCATTCCAAGCCACATATCCAGCCGAAGGGCTGGCATCAGTCCAAGTATCTCCAGAAATAATAGGTATTTTGGTAAATATTTTGGATGCTGTTATAGCAAAGTCATCTATATCGGAAGCCTCAATATCTAATCCACTTGTAGTGCCATTAACAGAATTTGTGGAAGAATAATTGCCAAAAGTGTCATAAGCAATTAACTCAAGATAAATAATGGCGTTTGACCCATGTGCTGTTTGTTCGGCTGCTGTCAGGCTTCTGAATATATTATTATCTGTTGTTGAAACCCAATCTGACCAGCTATCATCTTCAACCTTTATACGGTAATAATAATAAGAAAAATCTATTTCAGAATTTATATCCCATGTGAATTTTATCGCTTCCCACCATGAAGTTGCCACCAATCCTGATGGAGTTGCTGGAGCTGAATTTGTAACAGCCAAAGTATTTGGATTGACCGACCTTTTATTTGCCGCCTCATTAAACCCCCATACTTTTATTGTAAACGAATTTGAAGCAGTCGTATTATCAGCCACATTTTTTTCATAAGTATAAACATAAGCATTGTCAGCAATAATCTCTTTGCGAACTTGAATGCTATCAACATGTATCTCAACCCAATATTTATAATAAACATCGTCATACCATTCACCGGCTCCAAGAGTTTCCTGCCCTGCTGGTAAATGCCCTGCCCCAGAAGTTAAGCTGCCTTTACGCCATACAAACTTGGCATCTTTTTTAGTAAATATTGTTGTGTTTAAGGTGGTTTCACCGTCTAATCTTAATCCATTAATATCAGGTGGTATAAAGTTTAAATCAGTAATAGTAATATTATCTGTAACCGGAGAAAGATTCGCGAACCCAAGCCGGTTATAAGCAATAACTTTTACATAATAAGTCTGCCCAGGTTTTGTTCCAAGCACTTCGATATTACTATTTGTGGTAATTCCGGTTCGATACGGCCACCAGTTTGAACTATCCATGCTTAAATGCACATCAGCATAACTGAAATTAATGTCTACCTGTGGGATATTAAAAGAAATATAAAACCCAGGTTTATTGCTCATTTCAGTTAAGTCTAAATCAGTTACATTATCCGGTGGGTCTGTTGGATTAGGCAGTGTCGTATATTTTGGGTCGGGCAAACTTACACCCGTTGTATCAAGATATTTATTTGCACTTTCTTCTGCTAAAACAATACTACATATATTTTTATCCTTTAATGTCATTTTCTTGACTTTAAAAGGCTTTGAATCAACATCGGTAGCACCATAAGAAAAGACAGAATCAGTTAATGGTACAGATGTAAATGTTCCTGATATGTTTATTGTACGGCTATTGTTTGTAACTGATGTAACCGTTTTAACTTCAAGGCTTCCATCAGATAGACGGACTCTAATAGTGTAGCCAGCAGTATAAGTAATATCAATATTAGTGGTAACAGAACTGCTTGTCGCTGACACAACCCTTCCGCCAACGCCCCATGCAAGCAGATCGTTTTGAACCTGAACCGTATCCCAAAGCTCACAATGAATAGCATCTAAATCACAATCAAACGTATGGGTTTTGGTAACATTCTTACCACTATTTAAATAATATTTACCAGTTCTTAAAACCTCAGAAGCCCTTACAGTCCCTTGTGCGTTTATAGTTTCCTGTCTTAATGGTTTTACAGATGTCCATTCGGTTTCATCAACAACAGGAATCGAGTTTAAGTTATAACTTCGATCTGGGTCTGCATATTGAACATCCACATAATTAGGGATTGCACTTGCTTTTAAATAAACTGTTTTAAGGGTTCCTGGTTTAATATTGCTTTCGTTAAATAATTGGATAGGTGTTTTTGCTCTATCAATTACAGGCTTATAGGTTCCATTGCTCCATATAATATCGCCCCTGAAGCAGCGAGATAACAACTTTTTTGCAGATGGCGCAGCCATAAAGCGAGATATTGGCAAATCCATTTCAAATCTATGCTCAGTGCCACCATCAAAATCTGTTACAAGCTCCCAGCAATATCGTGCTTCAATAGCAGCGTTCGCATTATCAAAATCGCTATTATCAATATATTCACCAAGCCCATAACGTCTGTTGGTTATAAAATCACGAGAACACCATATAGGGTGTCTACTCCATTGCCTTACATAGTTTCCGGTATCAGTACAAGTAGTGTCACCTGAGATTAATTTATATGTACTGGCAGTATCATCCCAATAGCAATCGTCATAATTTTGTGTTACTGAAGCTATTTGAAGGTCTGGAACCATTACCTTTTTACCACGAACTAATACCGTTACATTTGGTATTGAACCGGATAACTGATCGGTTGCCTGAATTTTAAGAGCCAATAACGCACTATTTCTATAAGCAATATTTTCGTAAACTGTTTCAGTAACACCACTTAGATATAAATCTCCACCCTTTTTAAAACTGGTATATTCCGGTGTTTCACGAGTTATACGAATATTATATTGTCCGGCGGTTAAATTGGATATCTTTTTATATTCATATACAACTGTCTTTGATTTATTTGTTATAGTGTATGTCCCATTAACAGTCCAAGAACCAGCTCCAACAACCTGATATTCTACTTTATAAACAACACTATTTTCGTTTACATTACCTTGGTCGTCTTGGGCAAATAAGGTTGGACATGTTAATTGCAGTTCAACTTCTTCAATATCTGTTCCGGTTGTAGTGTGCGTAACCGGAGTTCCCTTTGTGATCTTTCGTCCATCATTATAATAGGTGCTGGTATTGTGAAATCCGTCTATTACAGTCTGGTCGAATGTGCCGAGTCTATAATCCCATGTACAGTTGGTATAATTGGTATAAGCCTGCCCATTGATCTCAACATAAGGCGTATCGGATGTAGACGTACATACGCCTGATTCATCGGCCTTCATTATACCGGATATCTCGCCTTCACCAAGATTGATAAGCAGGTTCAGGTAGTTTTTATCACCGTCTGAACTGGTGTATGACATTATCAACGTGCCTGATATAATATGCTGTCCATATAATACTGATACTGGCCCATCAGGTTGAGTTACTAATCTTGCACCATCCCATCCGTAATTTGGGTCAGCTCCAGAACCATCAGGCATGCCAGGAAGTTGTGGCATATCAGGCGGATAAAGCAAGCCATCGGCAACAGAACCAATGGCATAACCGATTGCAGCGGCTTTGGCTAATGCTATAACAGCAGCATAAACAGTAAATACAGGTGCAAAATAAACAACAAGAGCTATCGCAATGGCAGCACCAATCCAAGGCAATGCGCCTTTATTTGGGTCTGGCACAACACGAATATCATCAAAATGCTCTAATTTATAAATATACCAATCGTCTGGAGAAATCATTACATCGTTCACATAAACAATTACACATTCACCATGCAATTCTTTACATGCAAATAATGCTTTACTTAAAGTCTCTTGAGATGTCGATTTCTCTAAAAGAACTTCATCTGTTAAAAGCGATTTATATATTGTTAGTTTAGCGGTCATAATGCCTGTAATATCCTGTTATGGCTTTTCCCCATGTTGGATGTGCCAAGCTCTCAACACGAGATTCTTGATTTAACGGACTATGCAAAAAATTATTAAAATCTGGCAAAACAATTCCAAGATGGTGTTCGATTTTATGCCCTGGCAATCTAAAGCCAACCACACAATAGGATTCTGGCTTTTCTATCTTTTGCCATTGCGACCTGTATTTTTCCTGAATATAATTAAATCCTTTTTTATCCCAGTTTTCATCATACCTGTAATCAAAAAGATAGATATTAAATTCCTGTTTATAAAAAAGTCTTATAAGTCCATAGCAATTCACGCCCAATTTATCATCGCCTTTATGTTTGTATGGAATGCCAAGATACTTGCTTATATCAATAGTTTCTTTCATATTTAGAATCTCACTTTCCTTGTTCCAATTCCAGGAAATCCGCCAAAGTTAATTACATTATCTTTAGAAGCACACGCATCTTTTGTATGTCTACAAGTTGATTCGGCCCCAGCATATTGGCATGTACTTGCATTTTTATATTTATACTGGCACTGGTCTCTTCGCATTCGTCTTAACGGAACAGTAACATCGGCCATAGCTCCCTTAGAAGTTAATTCAAAAGTTGCAATTTCTTCACTATGGTCAATAGCCGCGCCATCAATATAAAATGTATTAACCATACAAGCAGATGCATTCGCCAATTCGTCTGCCGATGTCATAACATATCTTACTCTATTGCGCCTTAAAGCATCGTTACTTTCAATGTAAGATACTATTGTTTGGTCAACCGCCCCAACATTTATTTGCAATGCCGGAACTTTAGTGCCATCATCCGACTCAAGCTCTCCAACTGCTATTGGTGCTGGAAAATAATCCTGCGCAGTATCAGTATTTGGCTTAAAATAAGATACAGTAGCATTAAAATCAGTCCAATACTCATACAATGTTGGACTTGCCTGTACCTGAACTTCAAACAAATTACGCATACCAGCGTTTTCAAGTTGTACGGCTCTAAATCTTAAAGAGGCGTTGTAATTTCTTGCCATAAGTTATTAAGTTCCAGTTCCACGTTGAATAAATTCAATTTGACCACTATAATATGGCCCATAATTATCACTACTTTCAGTATTAAACTCACCAGTTGGCTCAATCCCAAGCTCATCAGCAGAATAATGACATTTATATACCGGCAATACAAATTTTTCCCATGCTCTTTCATACGATAATACAGGGCTGGCAGCTAAAGTAAGCCGCCTTAAGCTTGTGTTAATAGATGCTATTGTGGTATGCACATACTGATAAATGTCATAAGCTCCAGCAACAGGAGTCCCAGATGTTATTGTAAGTGTATTCTCTGTGTTTACACTCGCACTATATTCGGTTCCAACTGAATCCATTATTTTATGCTTTTGCCATTCATTTGCAGTCCATGCTTTGCTTTTGTCTGTAATAACAAGATTTGATACCGTGTTGTTATTCCCGTAATCTCCACTGTTTTGCCATAAAACAATGTTATTACCACCATCACCAGAATTTACACTAAATCCTTGTGTGTTATTTATAGTAACATGCAACCCTGATATAGCACTAATTGGTCTTGGATTACTCCAGTCAATCACATAAAAACTTGTAACACCACCATCCACACTTCTAAAATGGTTATTAATAATACGATATTGTCTTGCTGAAAGTGAATCAAATATGTATGTTATTCTATGGTACACATCATATTTCTTTCGGGCTGCTATAACTTGTTGCCCCAATACGTTTCTAACAGTTGTTCGTACTGGTATTCTCGAACACACATCAGGCTGTATAAATGGAAAAAAAGTTGGCATTTATTATTATTATCCCCTTCCAGCACGTGGGTCGCGTCTTCCACGAGCATAAGCACCAGCATTAAGGCTTATATCACTTATAGCACCAGCACCACGTTTGCGAAGTGCTAAATCAATACTTTCAGAGTCCATTGCATAAATATAGGTATAGTTTTTATTAACTACTTGTTGCGGTTGAGTTTGTGGCAACCGACCAGTCTGATTGGCGTAATTAAGTGCCGCAACCCCAATGCTTCTTGTAGAACTATCTTTAATAACATATTCTTGGTCTTTTAAAACTCTTATCGTTTCGTCTGATTTTAAATTCTGTCCACCTGAATGCATCTTCTTAATTAATCCACCAGAATGAGCTTTAATAAGACCACCTGAATGACTTGCGGCTATACCCCCCAGATTAAACACAGAAAGCATCAACCACATTGAAGCCATATTCGCTATCATACGTTTTATAGATGTTGTAAAAGATTTCCAGTAATCACCCAAAGATTTAAGATCGCCCATCATGGCATCGAAAAACAAATCAGAAAATGAATTCTGCATAGCCATTGCAGCTTCATAAGCCATATCTTCCCATATTTTATATTCGTCTTCGATTAGCTTTCTGTATTTTCTTAAGCCTTCGAGTGCTCCAGCACCAATGTCTTTTGGGTCTTTTGGCTTTTCTTTGGCTTTGATTATTCCTAATTTCGGTTGGAGTTCCTTTATTGTTAATATTAACGCTGCAAGTCGCTTCATTTCTTTTTCAATAATAGGGCTTCGATCTACAGTGGTAGCTAGTTTTGTATAATAATCTTCGGCCTCTTTTAATAAATCAGCGTATATTTTTTTGCGAGCTTTGCTCTCTAAATCCCATAACTTTATTCTTTTATCATAGCCCTCTTCTTCCGCATCTATTAAATCTTTTTCTAAATCATATTGAAGTTTTAAATAATCTTCATTATATCCAGATACTTTTTTAATAGCATTTTTTTCAGCTTTTTCTCTTTTTCCAACCCTGTCTTCAATATCTTTTAAAGCCTTATCTTTTATCTTTTGCCTGTCAGATTCAGCGTCTTCATCAATCTTTGTTATTTCTTTATTGTATGCTGCAAACAATAATTCTTGTGCTCTTAATTGAGCATCAAGTGCTGCTATCTTTTCATCACGTTCTGCTAAGATCAACGCTGACGAAGAAGGGTCTTCAATCATTTCAGCACGAGCTTTTTTATCTATTTCTATTCTTTTTTTTGCTTGTTCTGTAAGCAATTCAGTTTTTGTTTTTTCAGTTATACCAAATTCATTTAATCCTTTGTCAAGATCGGCCTTTGCTTTACCTCTTGCATCTTTAGCTTCGTATTCTAATTTATCAAGAGCCTCTTTCATATCGGCTGTAAGTTCATAGGACATGTCTCTATCAATGGTTTTTTCTTTTTTCTCGCCCTTCATAATAGCAATTCTATCTTTTAATAATGCTATTTCTTCTTTAAGGTTTTTTAAGTATGGTTCACTTGGGCCAGTAACTAATGCAAAATTCATTAACCAATGGTCTTGGGTTTTTAATGCTTCAGCTCTTGCTAATTGTTGTTCTTTGATTGCTAAAGTTTGCTCTTCAATGGCTATCTTTGAATTTTCACGAGCTTTATTTTCAGTAGATATTAATTTTACAGTATCTTCTAAAGATATTTTCTGATTAATAAGCAATGGTTGTAAAAATTTAAATGTTTTTGCATAATCAGCCATTATCTCAAGTTTTTCTTTATCAGTTCTATTTGAATCCATTAATATAATTTGTAGTTTTCTTAAAGCATCAATCTCTCTATTAAGTTCACTTGTTGATTCTTCTGCGGATTTAGTAAATTTATCAATAATTAGTTTTCCAGCAGTAAAAGCTCCAATCAAAAGCGTTAATCCTAATATAATTGGATGTTTGTCCAACATCAATAAAGCCTTATCAAGAAAACCCGTTGCTACAGTTGCCGCTGTAAATCCTGCTGCAAGTTTTATTGATGCTGCGGCTGTAAGCATCATACCTATTTTTATCGCAGCAAAAGACACTTCAACCCCAATTAATACTGGGGCTAAATCACGAATGGCCGCAACTAATGCTTGAATGGCCTTTGCAACACCAATAATAATTGTCTGTGAGCCTTTTAACCCTTCAAGAAAAACAGCTTGTATTTGATGCCCTGTTAAAGTCAATTGATTTTTCATGCCCATCATTGAACGTTCAAACATTACCTCAACAGCAGTAGTATCTTTTAAAGCCTGTGCCATCAAATTAAATCGTTCAACACCTTGCTCTAACATTACGTTTAACGATGCTGCTTCTCGACGTGTCATACCAGTAAAAACATTTCTTAAATCATATCCAGCTTTAGATAAAGTTTCTAAAGATTCAAACAGAGTATGTGATGTTAGGCTTACATCGCTAAATTTAAGTTCAACCTTATCTAATTCTTTTTCTAATTTTGGGGAACTTGAAATAAGTTTAGAAAACACTCCTCTAAGCCCAGTTCCGATTGTTGATGCCTTGATACCAGCATTGGACATTACAGCCATTGTGGCCGCTAATTCCTCTATAGACATTCCGATTGTCTTGGCCATACTTGCAACATAATTAAAACTTACACCAAGGTCTTCGACCTCTAATTTAGAATAATTCAATGCGGCACCAAGAACATTACCAACCTTGGCGGCATCTTCGGCAGATAACTTCCAGACATTCAAAGCAGTTGTTAAAAATTTAACCACAGTAGTAACATCACCACCAGTAGCAGTTGTAATTTTATAAACAGTTTCCAACGCAACTGCGGCATCAGCCGCATCCATACCAGACTGACCAAGTATTTTTAATGCATCAGTAGCTTCTTTTGCGCCCATTGTAGAGTTTTTAAAGGCACTCATGGCGGCAGCTTCCATCTTTTCATAACCGGAAGCGGTTGCTTGTGTTATTGCAGCCGCATCAACTAAGCCTTGGTTAAAATCCAAAAAGTCTCTAAGGGCTTGGGCTATCCCTTGTATTGCACCGAATATTATTGCACCAGATGCAATCCACGCCATTTGCGATAACATCATATATTTAAAACCAGCACCCCATCTTTCTTGGGCACGTCTTGCATCACCCATCGCAGAAGACTGTTTTCTAACCTGATATTCTGAATGCTCAAGTCGCTTACCAAGTCTGTTAAACTGGTGGGCTTGCTCTTCGGTAGCTTTCCCTGTGCTTGCCATCGAAGATTGCAACTCTTTAATTTGAACACGAGTTAATTGTGCTATCTTAGCATGGTCTGCAACTGCAAAATTCATTTTGTGGAATTGTTCTGTTGTGGTTGCGCTTGTAATACCCATTTTTTTAAGCTCGGATATTGGCGAAACAACGGTAGCGGCTTTTGCCGTTTTTGCTTGAGCCGCTGCAAGTTGTTTCGCAGCTATTGTTTCTGCTTTTAATTTGCTTTCATAGGCTCTGTTGGCAACAGCTTTTGCTTTGGCGGCTTCAGCTCTTTGTGTTTCAGCAGCAACATTTCTGAAACCAGTAGAAGTAGCGACCAACGTTCCCTTTAGGTGGTTCAATGTCATTACTTCTCTGTTTGCAGTCCTGTAAAACTCTCCTCCGCCTTTTTGGCCACGAGCAGTCATAGCAAGGGATTGTTTTTCTATAGATCTGTTTACAGTATTGAATGCCTTATTAAGTTCTCCAAGTCGTTTTTCATCTCTGCCCATCGCTGTAAAAAGATTATTGAAGTCTTTGGTCATGCGTGGAACAGCACCACTTGTTTTACCAAAAGGCTGTGTAACTTCTTTTATTTCCAACTCTCCGGCTTTGTTAAGAGTTGCTTGAATTGCGTTCTTAAACTGTGCAACCTGAGCTTTAGCAGCCTTATCATGGATTGTAATTGTTACCGATGCACTTTTAGATAAAGATGCTAATTCCTTGTGAAACTTATCAAGTTGGCTTTTAGCCCCTTTAATAGAGTCTGCAAGTTGTGCTAAGTTTATTCTATAATCAAGACCGATGCTGTCTGTTGCTGTTGCTGTATCAGCCATTATCTATTACATCTCCCTTACAAATATTTCCAAGCCCTTTTATTCTGTTCTTCAGGTGTCGCCGCCTTATTTTTTATTCTACCACCATTCTTCATTTGACTTTTCTCATGCTCAAACTGTATGTTTTGAATCGTACTCATTATAATAAGTTGTGATAATGTAAATTTATCTTCAACCTCACCCGTACTCATTTTTAACGCTTCCGCAGCACTATCTACAATAGCAAACTCCTGTAAATAGTCTGGCAAAATTAAATCGTTTTTCCCTCCTCGCTTACGATTTGACGGGTGAGCATGTGCAAAAAACCAATGACACGCCCTCCAATACGGTCTTTTTCCATTTGAATAAAGAATATTTTTTGTGCATCATAAAAAGATATATTTTCTTCAATCCAATCCCGCGATACTGTTCTGTCCTGTGAGTTGCATATAGCGAACACAACTCCAACATATATATCAAGAACTGTATTCATAATATTGCTAAGCCCACCATGACTGATAACATCTTTAATAAGCTCAACCATATCAAGATATTCATTAGAATCGTTATCTGATGTTACAGTTCGATTTAATTTATCTTGGATGGTTTTAAATATAGGCAATAAATCAATCTTTTTAATCATTTCTGTAATAGCGTCTAATGCACATGCCATTATCTTTTGGGTTTTAATGCTGGACATGCGAAGCTGGAATGTCTTATCAGCTATAACAAAGGTGTCTTGAGACAGTTCTGGTGTGTGAGCTTCGGCAAACTCTTTAGTGGTTGGCATGGTGGGGACAGGTTTTTTATCCCCACCACCAATAGTAGAATCAGATTTTTTCTTAAATATATCTTCTGCCGGTAAACCTTCTTCGGCTACGTTTTTCTTACTCATAATATTATCGTCCCCCTTTATAATAAGTTGGGAAATTAAAAGTTAATATAGCTTAATAACTTAACATCCATTTCTTGTAGAAATCATATCCGGTAGTACCATCGTCAAAAGTCATTTCAACTGCTTGAGCTGCCAATGTTATTGAGGTTTCATATTCCTCTGCGGCATCTTTAAAATCCATGTCTCCACCAGTAAAATTTCTGACTTTTGGAAAATATAGTACATGTTGAATTTTAACAGCACCAGTTGAGCTAAGTTTTGTATCCCAGAACAGCATGGCTGAACGAACAGTATCAGTTCCCATTCTGTCAATAAAAGCTGTTCTTTTGACTTTTACAATATCATCTTCAAGTGCAGGAGCTACAGGAAAGCCAGCTCCTTCAAGTGTAAGTTGACTTGCTGTCAGACTTTCTACAACAGCCAGATTAAAAGAGCTTTCCAGACTTGCTGCTGTCTGAGAGCCGCATACAACAACATCATACTGGCTGAAACTTGGAGCCCCATCTAATCCGACTTTATATCGTGCTGCACTACCGATAAGAGAACCAACTACAAACGGAGTAGCAAGAACGGTATTGTGAATCGTCTGCCCCATAACCAATGCTTCAACATAAGGGCTTAAATCACTTGTACTGAATGTGATTTGTGCTGTTCTATCTATCTCCCAGAATTTTCTGGATGTTTTTGGAATACCCCTTTTGAGTTCCCTCATTTCTTTTGCAACCGGAACTCTGGCAGCAGTAATGCTACCACAATCATACCAGCCTGTAAGTGGTGACGTTACGTTTAATGCCAATGCTGGTGCTGTGTTCCCAATATAAGTGTTTTTATAAGTAGTGGACATCCATAATCTTGGTGATACTATTTCTACAAAATCGAGTTGTAAATTTGGTGCATCTTTAGTTGTTGCCATTTCTTAATACCTCCTTCTAATTTTACAATTATTATATTATTTGCCGTTCACCTTGCCCCCAGATTAATAAATTGTTACCTATAATCATTGGCACAGACAATGGTGTAAACGTTTGATTTAATATCCTTGGATTTATTGTGCCATTATCATAAGTTTCGATTATAAAATTACCCTTCACCCCCTTCCATAATAATACTCTGAAATATGGTATTAATTTTAATGGTGCTGCTCCATCTTTTTTTATTTTCTCAATAGAATTATTTTCTTCTCCATTAAAAGACAAGTCACTTATACTATCTATTTTAGCTTCATGGCTTATTTTATCATTGCCAGCTAATCTAATTTCTACCTTAGATACTATATTGTTACTGCATAACATTTCAAGCAATGACTGTAATTGTACCAATTGGTATCGAATTTCTTTGTCTCTGCAAACAGATCGCTTGCAATGTGACCTATTTTTTTTATTAGCCATATAAACGTTATTACAATATTTGCATTTTATCTTATAGGGTTCAGCCATAATATTATATCCGTCCTGTTTTAATTCTTGCATAAATGTCGATTAACACACTTGATATGCCTGTATCATACGGTTGTTGTTGCCTTACTGCCAACTCTTCAATCCGAATATCACCTATAATAGTTGCTGTCGCTTTATCGTAAAAATCAATCGACCTTAATCCAGTATCTTTATTGTCAACTACATTTACAACAGCAGTAACAATGTTAATCAGGCTTTCACTATCTTCATCAACTCTTGATACACAATGTATCTGTGATTTTGGTCGTGTAAATAACTTAGGATTATATTCTCCTGTTAAAAATATTATCCAACTATTAACATCGGTTGGTTTTGGCACTCCAACTGGATTATAATATTGGGTATAAGCACTTAGTTGCGCCATTAAGTATCGCCGCCAGCTCCAATAATAATTTGATATTGATCTTGTTGATGCTTTCATATTTTATTATCTATTCTTTCTATTTTGTTTGGCTTGGCCATATCCTTTAACTTTTGGCATCTATATACGATTGTTGAACTTCCACACATCCAACAACGGTTTTTTTTCATAAATAAACTTGTTGATTTAAAACCACATTTTGTGCATTTACGCATCATGTTTTATAAGCTTTCCTAACCGCTTGCCTTAACGCCAGTATAAAATATTGACGTTGTTTTGGGTTTAATCTTCTTCCGGCGGCTGTTACTGGGGCTAAATAATCTTTTGCCGGTTCAAAAAGTGGTCTTGCTGGCCCAAGCCCAAATCCATATTCGTTTTTCATTGCGCGGCTAAATGCTTCTGAATCTGTATTGCGTCTTATTCCAGCGAATACATTTATAAACAATAATGTTTTTTGAATAATATCGGTTTGAATAGCCTTATATATTCCAAATGTTTCTACCCAGAATTCATCTTTATTGGCTGTTTTCATTGCCTTCCATTGTTCGGACAAAGGCTTCCACGCTGGTGCAAATGCTGGTGGTGTTGTAACTGCTATTCCAGACTTAACTAAGTTTTTATAATCAACAGCAGATTCCTTGGTTGCCATAAACGCATTTTGAGATACAGCCATCAACAACTTATCTAAATGTGAAAAGGCTTTTAAAGTATCTTTTTTATTGACTGTTACTCTCATATCTTTTTACCTGTCATCTGTTACAACACGCACTACATAAGACTGATTAATATAGGTTTTATTATCAACATCCAATATTTTCCAATTATCACTATTTCTATCTGTAAACCTGCATTCAGCTATTGGAGTAAAGCTTGCATTAACATTCCACGGAATAGTCATAAGATATTCTGCTGATTCAATTTGTCCAACACTATCAGGCTTGCTTTCTGGTCTCATTTCCTTGCGTTCAAAACAAACGTACACACCTGTTTTTTGCTTTACCCAACCCCAATCAGTTCCTTCGGTTCCAGTTGGCACACCCCATACGTCTTTAGAAGCATTGGCAGGGTCTATAAAAGACTTTATATCACCAGACGCATTCGCCTGTTGTAAATAACCTCTAATATATTGCTCTGTGCCACCAGATGTGTTTGGTTTATCAAGTTTTGTCGGCACAAAATAATTGCCTTCACCAGATATAATCGTGCCATCATTAATGCTGGCATTATAAGCCGCAAGAATAGTATATTCGTGTGATGGTTTATCATAAGACACATTTGCCTTTGAAATAACACCTTTAAAAGTATCAGTACCAGACGTATATTCAGTCCCAACCTTTTCAAGCTGGCTGGCAACAATATATTTTGCTTTAGATAATAGCATTAACTCTCCTGAATATCTCCGTTAGTATCAACATAATAATCATATACGTTGGCAGAAGTTGTTTTACCTACCAATGTTCGCACAGGCCATCCACCGGAATGTACTATCCCCAACATTGAAAGTTGCTTGTTCATAAGGCTAACAAGCCATTCCTTGAACTCTCTATAATCCTGTTTTTTAGCAGTAAGAATAATATCTATAAGCCTTGCTTGGTCTACAATCAAATTCTGCTTTGCAGGCATATCAAGAATATTAATTCCAACTTGTATAACCACACAAGAACGTAAGGCATCTGTTTTTAACTGGTTATTACCATTTAAAATATCAGTCCAGTTAGGCACAATAGTTCCACAAATGATTCTCTCTGCAATACCTAAAATAACATCTGATTTAAGCTCGGTGTCTGTTAAATCATGTGAAGTTATGCCAAGCAAAGTCCTTACATCGGTGTAATAACTTGTGTCGTTTACAGGGTCGATAATGTATATTGTATCGCTCATAAGAGATTATCCTTATAGTTATTTTTTAAACATTGAGGCTATCTGCCCAACCATCCCACCTGTTGCAATAGGCTGGTCTATAGCAGCCTGATAGCGAGCTTCCTTTTCTTGGGTTCTCATCGCAAAATATGCTCTTAATAATGCTGTCGGTGTTGCTAAAATTGCCAACATGAGTGGCCACAATTCTGCCATTTCTTTAATAGTAGCAGCATCTTTTGTAAATATAGCAATAAAAAGAGCTGTTATAGATACAACGACTGAAAAAGATACTATCCAGCCCATCATCAATGCAATCTGTGGTCGTGTCGTATTTCCTGTTTTATCAGCTTCCATTGCAGATTGAAAACGTGTGGTAAATCCTTTTATCTCTTCTATCTCAACATCAAACTCTTTAGATAATACTTGCGCTTTTTGTTCAGGTGGTAATGTGTTTACAGCAGATGTTACGTCTGTTCCGGTTGCAGTAGTTACATCAAGTTTTTTATCAGCAGGTAAAAATCCATTAACAAGGTCGATAATTATTCCGGCACCAGGTACTATGTTTTTCAATAGAGTCCCGCCAACTGTGTTTAATATTTTGCCTAATTCCATAATATTACTCCTTTTTTTATACTATTAGCAAACCATCATAGTTGCGAGTATCAAAATGTAACCAAGGAACGTCCTTCTCTAAACAAGTTATAAAAGGGAACCTTTTCTTATTAGACATAATAAAATGTCTTGCTTCTTCAGCCGTCTTATCTACAAATTTAACATCAAAAGCTCTACCAAACTTGTGCTGTCCATACAATGCACCGATAGGACAATCTAAAGTTCTTAATCCACCCCATTGATTATCACCACCCCAATACCAATTGTTTATATAAGCCTTGCCACCCCATTCACTAAGAGCGTTAAGGGATATTATAGCCCTATCGTCGAACCATTGCCAACGAGACTCACCATAACTCATAGTAGACTCATAGGTTTTTTTATCTAATACTTCATATAATTCAAATCTATCTGGTTTAAGTATTTTCATGTCTGTTTTTCCAAATCCTTATAAAGGTCGGCACAAGATATAGCTAACTTGGATAATCCTGTGAGGCTATCTTTTATAGACACTCTACCTAAAACATAATTAGTTTCCAGTGATTGTGCCTCCGCAGTTAAATCCTTAAATCTATTAAAAAACTTAACCGGTACTTTTATAGATTTGCCGGAGATTAACATTATATTATCGCCCTTGCCGAATTGCCTTCGTGTAGATGTCCTTTAAGGTCTTTTTCAAGTAAATCCATTCTAATATTACAGTCAGGCCAAGTGGGACGTTGTGTAAACTCCTTTGTAATAAAAACATCTTGTTTCGCGACTTTCTTCCCTATCTCGTCCATTCTCTTAAACATAAGACCAAGCAAAAGAATTATTATGGTACATAAAAACGTAATTAAATATCCAAGTGCGCTTCCCATTTTTCAGAGTCCTTTATTCCTTTGTTACAACCAGGTTTACGTTCAAAACAACTGGGCTGGCATTATTTTCTTTTGCCTTAAAATCCATCCACGGCATAAGCAATGGTGTAAAAGCATAAAGGTCTCTGCTTGCAACCCCCAAAGAACTTTTCTGAATGCCAATGTTTGAAGCAGTGCCAGGCATGAAAAAAGTTCCATCAGAAACATCAGAACCCCGATAATATAAAGATACCTTGCCGCCACCAGAAGCATTTATATCCGCCTTAAACTTGTCATTCGGGCCATATCTTCCCATGTTCAATGGTGTCGCCAGCACAATGCTGGCATTTTTAGCAATCGCTCTGCTTGAAAATATAGTTATTTTTTCTGTTAAGCCCATAATAATAATATCCTTTCCATTTAATATATAATATTATCCACTAATATCATAAACTACGCTTACTACTGGTGTCGCTGACGCATCCATACTACCACGATTGGACAATGTTATTGTTGTCAGGCTACCAGTCAAGATGAATATTCCGCTACCCTTAACATCGAAAGATGCATTGGCCGTACTGCCACCAATTTTAACATTTATATCATTGTCAGGCATTATCATCACCGCCTGTGCAAATGCTAACCCTGCTGGCTTGATATTTACGTCATGGCTACCATAAGCTATTTTAATATTGCCCTGTGAGTTTTCGGTAATAGTTTTATCAATTGAAAATCTTTGGAATCGAGTTTGCACACTGCTGTCATATCCGCGAACATGCCCTGCTATTTTGGTTTGTTTAGCCATTTTTAATTAATCCCTTTCTCATATTTAAAACCTCTAAATTGACCGCTATAACGATTTCTTTTTGAGATATTTTCAATATCCCACATTGGTTGCAAATTTGATAATGTCCATGCGTCTTTAAACCCTTGGTCTTTAATGGTAACAAAATTAAACCAGCTCAGTGGAACGGAATGATCAATCACCCATCCTTTTTTACCATAGTTATCCCAACTCATACCATCAACAAATTGTTTTTCAAGATGAACCATTAGGTCGTTTATCGTATATCCTAAAATATTCTCGCATCCATTAATGCCTTTTTTGCCATGTAAACAATGATTTATAGCTCTTCTTAAACTATCATTTAATTTTTCTGTAATATTGCTTCGAGCTTTAACGGAAGACTTCCTTCTAATTTCTTTGTATTTATCTGTTGCTCTATATTTTTTTAATCTCTTAGTATGCCTTTCTGAATTAATATATTCTACCAGTTTATATTTGCCATTATCAGATTGAGCATATCTTATTTTAGATTTCTTTGCCCCTTCTGTTTTATTGTAAATAATACCTCGTTTATTTTCACATTCTCTACAACGTGTAGAAAGATTAAATAAATTAGACTTTGAAAACCCAAAACAAGAAAAATCTTTCCATGCTTCACACTTAGAACAATATTTTCTATTGCCATTTATTTTTTTTAATTGTTGTAATGTTCCAGCACATTCCCACGAACAACAAACTTTATCGGCCTGTGCTTTGCATGTGTAGAATATCTTCTTGCACATCGGGCATTCGTGCTTTACTTTTCCACCTTTCCAATTCTGTGATTTATCACCAGAAAAATATTTACTTCTACAATTAATTGAACAAAAATTTATTTCTTTTACATTATCAGACCGTTGCAAATGCTTTTCATTGCATTGATAGCATATAGTTTCTTTATAATAATGTTTAGTATTATTAGGAAAATGATAATTCCCATGTTTTGTTTTAATAATACCTTTTTTTGTAGCCTCATTAAAAGTCATCTTAACCCTCTAAAACATCTTGTATTAACTTTTCAAGAATATGAATATGCTTCTCCATAATAAGCGAAGGCATTATTCTATCTACGTTTGCTTTTAATCTTGGATATTCAGCCTCTAAAACTTCTGGGGTTATATCTTCGAGTCTATCAAAGGCTAACCCTAATTCATTCTCTTTAATATATTTTGCCGTTGCCGGTGCGCCGCACACAATAACCGGCAATCCGCATGAAAGATATTCTTGCTCTTTGTTTGTTCTTGTTAGGTTGACTTGCATTTGATCTAACTTAGGATTATTAAAAACGCAAAGTCCATACTTTTTTGTTCTTAATGCCTCCATAAGTTTTGGATAGACTTTTGGCATATATACAAAGCAAGCAATATTGGAGTACGTGGTATGGGCATCAGCATTTCCAGGGATTACATGTACCTCATTTCCTTGATTAACCAGTTGTTGTAAGACTGGATATAAATGCCTATATTGAAATTGTTTGTTTTTATAAGGTGGGCTTTCAGCACCACCTTCATAAACCAAGCCACTCCTTTGTTCTGCTGAAGGCATTGGCATCTTGTGCCATTCTTCGTTGCAATAATGTTCTAATACAGCAGTTGGTTTATCTTTTAACTGGTCTTTGTGAAGGTCTAATATATATTCCTGCACTTCTTTGCTTACGAACAGTATACCATTGCAATTTGTAATAGCTTTAAATTCATCAAGCGGAATTATCCCCTGCCTGATACTGTCAAGGTCGTGGGCATCTAAAATAATTTTAGCATCTGGTTTGATTTCACGTATCAAATTTAAGGGCCAGTTGGGTTCATTCGCAAAAATAAAAATATCCGCATTGGAATCACGAATAACATTAGCAAGTTGAGTTTTGTTGTGATAAAATGAGAATTTATCAAACATATCAGTCCCATAACTTACTTGATTAGCAACACAATGTATTTCGTATTTGCCAGTTTTCATAAGTGCTTTCGATAGTTTGATCACTCTTATGCAGCAGTGCCAACTTACATAACAAATTTTTATCTTTTTATTTTCTTTAATATCAGTCATAATAATATTTTCCCTTTCCCCCAATTTTCTTGGGTTGGATAAAAGTTTAACTATTTCACTGGTTTAATTTTGCTTCTGTGAATACCAAGATAAAGAGCTACTTTTCTTATTTTTATTCCTTTTTCAAGCATTTTATATGCTTCTTTAAGTTGAGTTTGAGTTAAATCGGCATCGACAACCCATTTTGGTTGTGCTTCTTCTTCTATAATCCCAACTTCAGGTTTCATATAGGTTTCAAATTCGACATCTTCGTCAAATTCTTCTTCAGCTTCTATCGTTTTCTTTTTTTTACTCATCACGATTTTCCCCCATTGCAATTTTAATAATTTGTCTGGCAACTTTATCCCAAGTGTGTTTGGCTAAAACTTTGTTATAACCATTTAAGGCAACCTCATCTCTAAAAAGACTTTTTGCAAGCAATTCAATTTCATCTATCATTTGTTTTTCTGTTTCAAACCAACAAAGTGATTCATTCCTCGTAAAATAATTTTCAAGTCCTTTGGTATATTCGGTAAGCACACACCCTTTTGTAGCCATGTATCTCATAATACGGTCTGAAAAACTGTCTTCAGTTGGATCGCTATTATTTATTGCCAGTAAAATCCTGCCTTCAGTGCATGCCTTGTTAAAATCTTTACCATAAACTGAATAATTATACCCTTGGCCATAAAGTTTAACTGAAAAACCCGCGGCTATTATTGCATCTAAATACTTATCTCTTTTAGGTGATTTCTGCCCTATAAAAACAACATCATATTTTTTTTCAATCCCTTCAATCGGATAAAATTCTTTTGGGTCAACACCTTGTAAAATATGGTATATATCTTGCATACGATATTTACCATTAGCCAAAGCATCGTATACAGCTTTTGTAGTAACTACACTGAAACTTGCCGCACCAGCCATTTTATAATAATTTGAATCTGCCTTTATATGGTCTATACTGTCCATAAAATACCAACAAGTTAAAGCATTCCGGCTACATAATCTTATTGTATCGGCTGTAACACCATTTGCTTTGCAAAAAATTATCAAATCGTATGCTGCTGAAAACTTTATTATCTCTTCATTGGTTTTCTCCCAGCCAATTTTGGATGCAACTGTGCGATAATTAAATACATCAACCTGATAACCAGCATTTGCAAAAGCCTTCCCAAATGGAATGTTTGTACTCCCTTCGACATCAAAAACACCTATAATACCTACTTTTTTAACTCCTGATGCTGTTTTTGTATTAATCTTAGGCAAACTTTCAAATCCTCCAAATCTTTTAAGTTCTGCATTAGTTGGGGATGCATTTGTAGGGATAACTTCTCCGCTTGGTAATGTGGCAAACCTTCTGTCTCTTGCTACCGCACACTTATCGTCAAAATATTTACATTCTCCAACTATATCTTTTTGTTTAAGTATTGTTTCATTTTTCTTTAAGATTTTTATATTCCCATCACCGACAACCCCGCCACCATCAAAAGCTATACCTTTTTTCTCGGTTAATAAATAATTAATATATATCGCCGCATCTTTATAAAGAACTTCAGGTTGGTCATTATACATCCCAAGTTGAGTTGATAAAAAAACCACATCTGTTCCAAGCGGATTATCATCAACGCTATGTCTTTTCTGTTCATGCCCATAAATAAAACTTGGACAACCACATTGCAAGCTTAAATGTGTTGTCCCCGACTGGCTTGAAATTGAACACAAAGCTGAATTTAACATGGCAATTGTGGTGTCAAGGCTTTGTGTTATATTAACAGTGGTCAAATCAATTATATCTGGATATTTATCAGCCATATTTAAAAGACAACTTCCGTTTTTAGTCCCACCGATTACAAAAGTTACCCTATCGTTGAACTTTTTATAAAGCATATCAAACAATGATTCCCAATTAGAACGAGGCCAATTATTAGATGGCAATGGATTTCTTAAATCTTCGCAATGTCTTACCTGATTATTTACAACGTCCAAAAATGTTTTTCGGTATACTTCACGAGCAAATAAGATAACAACAGGTTTATCGCCACGTCCTTTAAGCAATTCGTCTTTAGCCTTAACAGCGCTTTCGCTTGCCTTTAATTTGTCAAAGAGCACATACTTGTTTTGCCGTAAGGTTTTATTAAATCCTCTTGGCGTTTTAGTCCAAATAACATTTTCTTTACCGCACTTACTTTCAAGCATATCTTTAAAGTACTTGGTTAATTTTGCATATACAGTTGAATCACATAAAGATTCAAAACAATCACAATCGTATTTTTCTTCCGTAAACCAATCTGGCAAACTCCAAAACTCATTAGCAATTCCATAATATAATGGATGCCTGCCTGCAAAACTTGCTACAATAAGCTTACGACCCTTATAATGGTTTCTAAGCCATCGTATATGCGGAACCCAGTGTGATAATTCCCATCCAAATTCACCTAAAAATGGCCCCGCAAATACAATGCTATTTGATTCAAGTTTATTCTTCATGTTTTTTTATCCCCCCATAATTATTTTTGGGTTAGGTTTATTATTATTGTTTTTCTTCTATGCTCTTGACATTACATCTACATAAATATCAATCTCACCAGCAGTAAGTGATGCCGCCCAGCAATAAGACGCATTGAAAGCTGCTATAATTAATGTAGCTTCTGTGTATGTCTTGTGTGCAAGAGAGCTTGCTGTTGCCATTAAATATTCACCCTTATCCGTATTGGTTGGGCCTTCCCAAATCCATCCAATAGGGCTTGCAAGATGAGATACTGCAAATCCATTCGGGTCATATAAATCACCAACTTCAAGACGAAGAAGGTCTATCGTTGCATTTTGTTTCCATGATATTCTCGAATTGCCGACTATATCATAGATTGTGTCTCCAGGACTTGCTCTGAACAATGTTACTGAATTGTTACGGGATGCAACAGAAAGATTTGCGGTTGTAATAGTGACTTTTTCAGTACGCAAAACATTCTTAACATTAACAAGTTTATTATAATGGAGATCGGTTTCTCCGCCAACATCAAGCGTTCCGTCCAAAGATGCTGTTGACTGTGCTTTTAATGCACCTACAAGAGTTGTTATTCCACCAACGGCAAGCGTGCCATCAATCGAAGCATTGCTATTGGCAAACAAAGAACCTGTGATAGTAGTATTACCACCAACGGCAAGATCCCCATCTATGGATGCATTCTTGTCTACTAATAGACTACCTGTAATCACTCCATTTCCTGCGGCATTAAGATTACTATCTAACGATGCGGTAGTCTTAGCGTGTAATATTCCGGTTACTATTCCTTTTCCACCTACTTTAAGGTCGCCATCTAAACTGGCGGTGCTACCAAAAGCAACTGGGCCTGTAAAACTGACTTTATCTGCTGCTACTGTATAATTGCCATCGATCGAGGCGGTTAGATTGGTTTTGACATGTTGTGTTTCAGCACCTTCATAGATGCTTTTGTGGGAAGTGTGATAATGTATAGTTCTTTTTGATCTTTTAAATTCTGGTTTTCCGGCCATGATAATCTCCCTCCTTATAGATTATTACTTACTACTTTTGTTGAGAGGGGCATTTCTCTGTCTAAAAACAGATTTCTCTCGGATTTTTTTATGTATTTATATCGTTATTGTCGTTCCCCTCTTGATTAATTTGTTTCTTCATTTTAACCCTGCCAGACCCCTTAGAACCTTTAGGTCGACCACGTCTTGGGTTTATTCTTTTTTGTTCTGGCTCTGGCTCTGGTTTTGGCAAAATAATTTCATCAACTTTTTCTTCTTCGGGCTGTTTTGTATCTTCTATCTCAATATCAACAATCTCTTTTGAAAGAGAACAAATCTTAGTTTCAAATAAGATACATTCTTTTTCAAGCCACATCTTAACAACTTCTGGTGCCTTATCGTAAGACCATTGTTGCCCTTGCGCAAAGCCAGCCAGAGCTACATTCATTTTTATAAATTTTCTTGTCATATTTACCCCCGTGGTTTAGGATAGTAAGATTTAATTTGCTTGCCTGCCAACAAAAGAATATTAACAAGCAAGCAAATATTAGAATACCTCAAGAGTTGCCCATCCACCAGGCCCCCAAACCATCGGGCCAGTCCTCGCAAACGTTCCGGCGGTAATACCCCAATTAGGTTTCTTTACATATTCCTGAGCATAAACATGTACACCAGGAGTATACGAATCTTCTGGGCTTGTCTGACATGGCAACGAAGCAAACCTTTGCATATCAGTTCTGGTTGTTTTAAAAACTAACTTATCATCGTCTGCGAATCTTTTGTTATAGACGATGAAATCACCTGGTTGCATTGACACATCTGAAAGGTCAGACGCAGCAAAAGTAAGCGTATTCGCAGTCTTGTCGGTAATAGTAACAAGCCTTTGAATTCCGCCAGCCGTATGAAACATTGTTTTCAGGCTAACAGTACCATCAGCCCCAGGCAGTGGAGCATCGTTATCAACAACAACAGTAGTAGAACTGTTTTTAATAGTTGGAGTTTTAATAACCATGCGCTCTGCATAAGTCCTGTCATCTACAACAAACTTAATGTTACCACCAACAACCTTATTTAAAGTTGTTGCAGCCGCTTCAGTTGCAAGCATTGTTCTTGACAGTTCAGGATTTTTCTCAATCCATGAAGTTGTTTCATCGGCATCAATTAATCTCTGTGCTGCCAGTGTTGACATCCAGATTTCAGATACCTGTAAGCCCAATATTTGAGCTAAATATAGTACCATTTGATTAATGTCTTTTATTGGTGTTGCCGATGCTGCCGTTGCCCACGTTCCACCAGTTGTCCATCCGCCGTAAGAAACTGTACCAGCAGATACACAAGACAACCGATAATGCGGTTCAAGAATATAATTGGTTGCCCCAGGGCCAGGATAATAATAGTCAATCCCATCACCAACTATATGGAAATTACCAGCACCTATTAAAGCTCCGCAGAACGCCTCCTTAAATGTCTGGAACCGATGTTTTTGGTGAGCCATCGCATTTCGCATCATATCTTCACCCCAAAGATTCGGGGTTACACCATCTGATTTATACGGTTGCATTGGGTTTTTAACTTGCAACAGGTCTTTGCTCTCAAAACGAGAGTATTCTCCAAAATATCCTGCGGCATAACTCTTATAAAATCCACCAGGAATACCAACTGGCATAGGGTCTGCCCCAAGAGTAGTCGGAGGTGTCATACCCCAGAAATTATGCTGAAAATATGCAATCGCTTCATCCGTAGTATAACTTTCATCTGGGAAAAACGACTGTTGTATCTTTGCCGCATCAGGGTATTGAGGCGCAATAACGTCATAAATACCCTTGATTACATTTGGTTTAAAAATATCATTTGCAATATAGTGAGAACTTCCTTCCATTTTGCTTCACCTCCTTTAATTAACCTCTATAAATACTCTCAAAATTAAATCGAGTATAGTTTGTGAATTTACCACACAATGTAAGACCAGGGGTAGCGTCAAACGTATTTAATGCCGAATAATACTGAATATATCTTGTATCAATACGTCCATCATAAGAATAGACAGCCGATTCAGTAAGATAACCACCTTCGCCAATAACACCTGTAATAGAATCTTGGAAATCAAATTCCTGTTCCATAATAACAACAGTGTCAGCTTCCTGATATGCTTCAATATCAGCACCAGAAGTTGTTGAAGGCGCAGCCAAAACAATTATATCGCCAGTTCCTTCAGCCCCACCAGTAGCACCAGTGCTTAATGCGTCTGCTAATGTAATTAATACATAACCAGTCCCACCAGCACCACTGTCTTTAGCTCCAACAGCCGAAATAGTACAAGTGTCAGTACCAAGGGTAACCGTACTTAAATCAGTTCCGCTCTGACCATTAAATGCAAGATTGTTGCTGGCCGCAGTGCTTGTGTCATAAACAATTATCTCATCGCCAGCCCTGAAATAATCAACCCATCTGTTATCAATATCCAAACTGGTTGTGCTGGTAGCAGTTCTAATTGTAATAGCCGGAATATACGGCATATATTTCCAAGGGTTCGAGGTTTTATCACTCGGTGCCCACAAACTAAATGCCGGTATTTTACCCCTGTTATAAGAATTGTCGATGGAAATAGAAATGCGTTTTACATTGCCATTATCCATAAACGGATTTATTACTGCTTTGTCGCCCCCCAATTGGGAAGCTCCTCTTGAAGTCATCATAATTCATTCACCTCCTAATTGCTTTTATTTTATAGGGATTACGTTACCCCTGCCAATTGCTTGGCCGAGAGCATATTCTTCCTGTGCTTTGGTTTGTTCGGTCTTAACTTCATCAGCTTTAATTTCACCTGTTTTAAAAAGTTTAGCTCGTCGTGATTCCAAACTTGCCTGAAACTGAGTCAATGCCGTTACATCTGTATCAAAAGCTAAAAGCTGTTTGTCAACTAACTCTTTATTGTAGTCTTTACCATCAACCTGAACACTTATTTTGTGAATTTCAGACCGCATATTCTCAATAAAGGTTTTACCAGCCTCAACATAAACAGTATTGCCATTAGCCTCCTTTTTTAAATCATTAAGTTCGCTTTTTAAGGCAGCTTCAGTGTTTTCATATTCAACAATCTTATCTTCCAGAGATTTAATATTAGCCTGCATAATCCCAGCCTCAGATTCCATTGCAACTATCGCAGCTTCTTTCGCAGATAATGAAAGCTCCATGTCTTTTACTTTGGCTTCCAGTTCCTCATAAGTAATACTCATAATTTGTTCACCTCCTTTATTTTTTACAGTATCAAAATTATTATTTAAAAAGTTTTCTAAAGCACCAACAGACATCCCTAATAGGGTTGCCGTTTCTTTTCTTTCCATGCCAATTGAATCGGCATGATAAGATAAATGCCTTTTAATACTTGAATTGCTTTCTTTCTGTCCTGACCTTGCACCTCCAGCAGCTTGCAATGCGGCCTTTACTCCACCACGATGAAGATACATATTTCCTGAAACATACACATTGTTTTTGCCACCGATTTTGCCAGACTCAACGTGGTGGTGTGGATAACGCCACGAACTTTTCTTATCTGCATCACCCATGTCAGCATGTGCATTGCGAGGCAGTTTTGTTTTGTCAACACTTCCCCATGCAGGTTCAGATTTTGCCAATGTATTGTTATGCGAAAGAGCCATCTAAATCATCTCCTTTAATCTGTTCATAGCTTGATTTTTTGTAAGTATCTCATCGACAAATCCAGCCATTATTGCTTGCTCACCAATAAAAACATCTGCACCAAGATTAATAAGTTCTTTTGTCGGTACATTTCTATGCCTCGAAACAGTATCAATTGCAAGGCTATACATATAATCAAGTTTTGACTGAAGATGTTCAGCATCTTTATCTTTAAGTTTTTCATAAGGATTTCCAAGTGCTTTATATTTACCTGCCGAAAAAACAGTTGGCACAATACCTCCCTTTTCTAACATTTTACTTTTATCTAAATGGATAGCTACAACCCCAAGTGAACCAATTTCGGCAGATCTATCGGAAGCAACTACATAATCAGCACCACTACCCATTATATAGGCGGCACTTGCCATTAAACCATCTGCAAAGGCAAGACTTGGCTTTTTTGCATTAGATATGGCGTCGGATGTATTAAACATTCCGTCCACATTTCCACCTGGAGACGAAATACTATAAAAGATTCCTTTTACATTAGGGTCATCTTCAGCTCTTTTTATTTGACTTTGAATGTTGCTATAGGATGTCCCACCTGACATTGCTTGTGTCATGCCCATGCGTTTTGAAAGGGTTCCGTCAATAATTATCTCGGCAATGCCATCTTCAACAGAATAATTACGGTCTTGTGTTTCTACTTGTTTATTCTGCTCGGCCATTTCAAGAAGAATGCCATCGTTTTTCGATTTTAATACAACCATTATCTCATCAAGTTTAGACGGTAGAATCGCCCAAGGAGTATTTATAACACTATCCATTATAAGTGGTATTTTATTTGTCACAGATTCACCTTTCTTTTTATCCTGATTCCACATTGACTCACACTGTGCCCTTGCCTGGTCTGGCTCTTTACCTTCTTTTTCTATTAACTGTGAAACACAGCGTGAAAGATAATCTTTCTTTGTTTCGCCATTAGAAGGTTTTGGCATTGTTATTTCCTATCGTTCCCCGTTTTTTGCTTTTTGCGTGTTTCTTCCCGCTTCTTTTCCTTAGATTCATTTGAAACAGGAGTTCGGTCTGTCTGTTTTTCATTGCCATCACTATTGGTTAAATTGCCTTGTTTTTTATTAAGAAGGTCTGATTTAAATTCAGCGTCAGCAGGTGGAGAACCTTCTAAATCATGCATTTGTCTGATTTTAATATTTTTTTCTTCTTCGCCAATAGCGCCAGCAATCCATGCATCAACAATAGTAGTTTGTTTAATTTGGTCAAATTGCGCGCTTTCTTCAGGAGGCCGCAAACTAAATTCCTTAAGCCTGAACTTTGCATAGCCCTGCAATCCCTTTAATCGTAATGCCAATGTAAACGCACGGCTATATATATTTTCAATATTACGCCTAAGTGCTTTAATCGACCGCCTGAATATTACCAGTTCAGCAGACGCAAGCCCTTCGCCCGTTCTTGTACTACCACCTTTCCCAACTGTACTGGGTGGAGCCTTAAGAGCTGAAATAGCCTCACTATCTAATAGATTCGCAATCGGATTGGGGTCAAAAGTGTTTTTAGATTCGAGGAATGACATTTCCTTAATTGTGTCATAAACAATAAGGTTTTGATCTACGGCTATATTGGTAAGCTGGTCTTTTACATCCGAAAGGTAATTGTTTAAAAACTCAATTAATTGTTTAGGATCATTTCTAACTTCTGCCGGAGCCATATTAGCAGCAGCTTCTCCATCTAATACAACCTTAATTTTAGGCCATGCCTGATTTTTAAGAACCTTCCTTAGATTTTCTAAGAACTCTATTTTTGTAAAAGTATTTCTTAAAGCAGGTCTTAAAGGGTTATTGCCTAAAAGCTCTTCTGCATCAGGGTCAAGCGGCTGCCAAAGAAAATTAATAACATCCAGTCTTTTCTTTCGGCCATTATCGTATATATAAGGTATCTTTCGTGCTTTATAAAACGGGGATACGTCTTCAAAATATACTCGGTCACAATCAATTGGAACAAATTTTTTGACCTCATAAGTTTTTTCATCGACTTCAATAAATAATGCAGCCGAAGCATTATCAGACGTAAGAATATTACGCCCGATTCTACCAATCTGGTCTGACAATGTGCTTGCCTGTGAAAAGCCTTCTTCCCAATTATCTTCATAATTTAATCTTTCAAGTAAAGAATTAAGATATTTTTGCCCTTCGGCATATATAGCTTTATTGGATTTATAGGCATTAAGATTAACCCTATCAACCATCATCCTAAGATGTGTGTATAGTGATGCTGAAAAGGCTGAATCGTTTGCTGCAAAGAGTTTGAAAAGTCGGTGGGAATTAAAGCTTTGGATATCGCCAACATTAATATTGTGCCAATTCTTTTTAATAACTTCATCTGTAGCACCAGACAACTTATTAAAATAACTTTGGCTATCAATAATTATAGAAAAATCAACCTTTTTACGCAAAGATTTCAATGGCAATTTATTTTTTATAGCAGTTGCATTAGTTGGCATATACCACCATCATACTTTTTTATATTTGTATTTATTAAACATGTAAACACAATATATAGATGTCTGATAGCCAGCTAATACAATATAGTGATAAAAGTCAAGGGATTATTATTTTAGGTAAGATTTTTTCTAAATTTTTTGAGTAAAATTGATTGGATGGTATAGTTTTTGCTTAAAACATCTTTAGTTATTTGCGTCCGGCTATAATGCTTGTATCAACTTTTTCTTCAACCATTTTTCTGCGTAAGGTTTCACGGCTTACACCTATTTTTAACGCAAACTCTTCTATTGAGCCAAACATTTTATATCCGTCTTCAAGAAGTGTTTTTGTTTCTGTATGTTTTGTCCCAAAAACGCCATTATAAAAATCTATTATCTCTGCCCAGTCTGTTTTTCTCATAGACATATCTCCCTTAATTAATTAAACTCCAGGTATTCTGCCCATACCATGAATCATGGGCGGCGCAATATGTTTATTAACATTGCTTATTTTATTCAATATTCTAATCCCTTGTACACAAAACTTGTTTGCCATTACCCAGTGGTCTTCAATACTATTAACACGCTTTTTATATACCTCTCTTATATTTTGAGACGCAAGCTTTTCAGTATAGGCAGCACTTTTCATCTTTATTTCGCCTTTATATAAATTAGTATGTGCTACTTGAAACTGTTGCCAGAAATTCCTGCTTGGATATTTTTCTTTTTCTAAGAAAAGCATATCCCCAAAACGAATTTTATTAAAATAATAATCAATTGCAGCTACTTTATTTTCATACATCTTGCAAACAACTTTTTCTTTTCCATTTTCAAGTTCGGTTTCCACCCATGTAAAAGTATCTTGAAT
>Ga0172381_10000839_pt1 | contig 38221 bp, 48 predicted proteins | sample Leawel6488metaG_FD_119754 | JGI IMG/M metagenome (GOLD analysis project Ga0172381, IMG submission 119754) | Leachate microbial communities from a municipal landfill in Southern Ontario, Canada - Leachate well 64-88 metaG | ecosystem: Engineered > Solid waste > Landfill > Unclassified | place... | reverse complement strand
TGCATCTGTTCCACCGTAGATATTCAGATAACTGTTATCTGCACTCCTATTGAGAGCGTTGATAGTTCCAGACGATATGCTGTCTGATAAAACTATACCGGTATGTGTACAGTAAGCCCAATTAACTACTGCCACATCTAAGCAGCCTGTAATATACATTCTCAATACATCATTATCTTTTCCAATATTGGGAGTCCAGATACCAAACAGACCAGGCGTAGCATATTCTTTACCAGTCACTACTACTTTAGCATCGTGTCCCGCTGTACCATCAGCACCGTAGAGACTGGCAGTACTGTTATGGGTAGTTACAGAACCAAGTATATTATGGCTATCCATAACTATATCACCTGACATAGTACCGCCAGCAAGAGGTAGTTTAGCAGCTAGTTGGGCAGTTAAACCACTATCCAGCACATCAACATATCCCATATTATCTCTTACTATGTCATTAGAGCCTATCCTTAATATTGAAGATGCGAAGTCTACTAAGGTTGCTACATCAGCATAACTAGTAGTATTACTACCTGTTATATTAAGGGAAGACTTCAGTTCACTAGCCGAACTAGAGACTGTTAACACCTCACTATGCATAAGATGCCACCTGGAATCACCTGGATGCATGGACGAGTTTTTCCAACTAACACCATCATCAACTTGTATATATGTACTATTGGGAACTGATGACCAGACATACATACTTAATCTCATTCTATTACCTATATGACCCGCATGGGCTACATTCTGATAAACAGCACAGTCAGTACCATCTCTTGTTAAGGAAACTGAATATGTCCCCATAATCTTCTTAGAATTAGTTTGGGCATAACTAGCATCTGCACCAGATAAAGTCCATGAATCGGGTGGGTCTCCAGTCTCAAAGTTATGATTTAAAAGTAAGTTACCATACCGCGAGGTAAAGTCGTTACCAACTATAGTATTGAAGTCTGTACTACTTCCTACTTCTCTATATGAATATTGCTGTGTTGGTGTTTCCTGGTCGTCATAGCTTCTATTCCCCACAACCACAATTCCAGAGCCTTCCACATCAATACCTGAACCTTCACTACCCCCCTGACCATTATTCTTAGTTACATTCCCGCTAATCACACAATCCTTAATCATGCCGTACCAATCAATAACGGCTATACCATGTATCCATGTATTCATTACTGTATTTCCAGTTATTGAAATATTATCGGAAATGTCGTCCGTGTCGTATGAATATACTATAATTCCACAGTCGCCAGTCGTATCAACTATATTGCCCGTGATAGCAACATTCTTACAAGAGCCAACATTTATACCCTCACCTGAAGTTGCAGAACCTACTATTGTATTCCCAACGATAACACCATTTTGTGCGTAATCAACTGAGATACCCATAGCAGTAATATCTGTATGATAAATAATATTATTGGAAATTATAAAGGATGTCTCCGCCAATGCTTCTTTATTTATGCATATAGTATGATATGTATTATCCTTAAAGTAATTATTATAAATAGCGAATTGAACCACTGAAGGATCATTACAAATACCATATAGATAACTGTTGAGAATCCAACAATTTCTTACTATCGGATAAATAGCATTAGTACCAAGCCAAATTATCCCGCTACCACCTGTTTGATTAGCACCATTACCGTCTAATCTCATATTCTCGAAGATTATATTAGGTTGGTTATAAGCTCCAAGTAGAAAAGCTAAGTTTGCTCCATTTGGTTGAGTAATTAAAGTTGAATAACCTTGCCCTCTAAGCTGATATGACTTATTAGGAGCTATATAATTTCCTAGATTAAATGTACCAGAGCTCAATTCAACCATTCCACCAACAGGTACATCATTTATAGCAGCAAGTATTTCCACATCAGCATCAGAAGTACTACAAACAGCGCCACCTGTAGAATTAGCCCATAACTTTTCTTTAGGGGTAGCATCGGAAGCAGCTATAAAAATAGGCGTGCCATTATTAGTATTAGAGTTGCCGATACTAAAATTACTAATATTGGGAATTCTTCTTTCTATATCGAGATATGACCTTATCCCTGGTTTACCTGGCATAATAAACTCCTACTTCCCTAAATTCTTAAGTTTCTCAAGCATCTCTCTATAACGAGCTTGACTATTATAAATATCCTTATAATAACCTGGTGGCATTATTGTGCTAGTCCCTTTATCATCACCCCATATCGGTGTCATAGTACCATCTACCTTTGTTGTGGTAGAAGTAACGTTTATAGTAACTCCATTAACCGGAGTCACCGTAGGGGTAACTGTTGTAGTAGTAGCATTGGAGGGTGGCGTCACGCTTGGTATTGGTTCTACTGTATCGATTATAGGGAAAGAAATGGCACTTGATAAACCGCCTAAACCTATCTCTAATTGATAAATTGGTTTTCTACCGCTACCACCTGACTGCCATCTATGGACTAAACTATTTACCCTTGTGAGTGCAGATGACGGATAATATGTTATATTCGGGCTTCTTGAATCAACTAATAATATCTTATCGTAAAGTTCCCTGGCAGAATCATGCGGTACGATTACTCTACCTTCGGATGTTAATGCTTTTGCTAGACTTAAAATGTTAGCCGCATGAACATCAGCTTGACCTTGTGTGGTAAGCCCCGGGGCAAGGTATACTTCGGGTATTTCCATATACGGACCGTCATAAGTAGGTGGTGAACTAAAATCTTCTGAACTATAGGCATGAGCAGTAATAATATCATCCCAATCTAATATACTTCCACCAAGTATAGTTGCGTTTGCATAGACTATTACATGATTAGGAATGGTTGCTTGTTTACGATCCCTTAAATCATAATAAACATGTCCATATGTAATATCGGAATAGTAATTCTTGTCTGTACCATCACCTTCTTGCGGCCACATAACCCTGAAATTCAGACCCGCTTCAGCCCTGAGATAACAAGAAGTCATAGACATTATAGAATCTATATAATGAGCATATGTCTCTGTTTTCTGAGGTCTCGCCCCTTCACCCGGCACTAAACTGCTAATTACTCCATCATCCTGGTCACCTAATGGAGACAAAGTAAAGAACTGTCCTGTAACACCGGTTAGTACGGTCTCAATAAGATATTCCATTAATTCATATACTGTTTTTGTTAGAAGAACATCATTTTCGTCTAAGTAGTATGGGGCAGTACCTATTTGTAGAGGCATTCTATTTAAGATATGCCAGATACCGCCTAACTCAAGAACTGTCTTGAAATTATTAGGTAATGATATGGTGTATTGATTTTCTACCCATAACCTAGCCGTATTGGAATAATGCGGTGTACCAGAGACATTAACCCCGTAACCTATATCAACCAGATAACCCCTCAGATCGGGTATAGTTAAATCATAATTATTAAGTACAACCGTAGCATAGTCGTCAAATTTTTCTTCATGGTGTTCTATCGACTCTAAACGGTTAGTTGTTGAATCGGGGTCAAAGGAATAGTCGTAAGTCGGAGTTGTCTGACGATTGGTTAGACTGAAATTAATATAAGGCTGTAAGTTAGTGGATTGATTGGCTGCAAAATCAATAGTTCTCATATTAAGACCTTGAATAAACTTGCGAAGTCTTATACCCCGCAAGCCGCCTAAGATTATTCTGTGCTTCTTTTATCTTGGATTCACCCCACACTTGCATATATCTGCCGCCGGCAGTAATAGATATTCTTGAAGTTATGAGACGCATACTGGCAACTGCCTCGCTTATATCTGTCTGACCTGCCTGGAGTTCTTTCGCAGCTGTCTGTAAATATGTTATATTAAGATTCTGGTCTTCTCTAGCCTGTGCTAATAAAGCTTTACCATGATTCAAGTAAGATAATCCAGCATTGATTTCACGTGCCGCTATTACCTGATAATTATTGCTGATATTACCATCTGCCGCTGCCTGTTTAAAGAAACCATCTGCTTCTTGTATCTTTGCTATACCAGCGTTAATATCCCTACCAGCTATAGCTAAGTAAGAATTTGAGACTGTAATACTCACCCCGATTGCCGCTATATAAGAATTAGCTTGATTAAGATATGTTCTGGCTACACTAAGCAACGAATTACAAGCCTGTGCACAGGCTGATGCGTAAGTCTCATTCGCCTGTGCCTGTTTAAACAAAGAATCAGCATGTCTTAATATAGCATTTGCAGAGTTAACTGCACCGGTAGCAAGTCCTAGATATGTTCCTACTATATTACCTTGGGACTGCGCGTGTTTATATAATTCATCTATTGACTTAAGTTTGGTTAATGCTGCATTTAAGTCCGTGTTGGCTAGTGTTGTATATGTATTATGTAATCCCTGGCTTGCCTTGGACTGTTCCAGGAAACCTAATGCCTCATTCCAATATCCTATCGCTACATTAAGGTCTGCTTGCGCCTGTTGTATATATTCTGGTGCACCGCCACCAACGGTAACGGTATTCGCTAATGATAAACCAGAAGCAAGGGCGGATTTAGCGGCATCTACCTCTGCATCTATTAAATCAATCGCAGCATTTGCGTCTGTATCTATAAGGGTCGCTGCTTTAGATGCCTCTGCTTTAGCTAAAGCAATATCACCGGTAGATGCTGTAGTAGCTAATTCCATTAAGGTGTCAACATCAGCAAGTAATCCGCCAACACCTGTTATACCGCTAATGGTATCATCAAGAAGATCGGCAGTGGTTTTGCCTGTATCTAAATAACCAGAGGTGGTAGTAGTAGCTTTAGCTATCACGGCAGCAACTTTATCTAATTCTGTTCTAGCGCTCAGAATGATATTAGGAATTAACCCCAATGCTGTTAAATCATTTGTGGTAATATATCCTGCGGCTGTAGAAATTGAGGTAGTGATAGAATCTATTATAGAAGTAGCTGTAGCGATTAATGCTTCTGCGTCTGCTGTTGCTAACTTACTAAGACCGATATCAGTTATAGCCGCTGCAATTTGTGCAGCTACTCCACTCAAAGCAGTAGCACCCGATGATATAACCGCTGATACCTTATCTGCTTCTGTTCTACCCGAATTAATATCCGTAATAGCTTGTGTAAGCCTTGCGGATATATTCCCTATAGCAGTACCAGCCGAAGCTATGAGTGCGACAGCCTTTGCACCCTCAGTCCTACCATCTACTATATCGGCAATAGCTTGCGCTGTTCTATCTTGTACCAATGCTATAGCCGTAGCAGCATTAGCAGCCTGTGTAATTGCAGTATTAATTTGTAAATTAAACAGGTTTGTCTTATTAACAGCCGCAAGACCGGCCAGCCATTCAGCCGCTATATTTTCTAACTCCGAAGATTCTAATGTACTTTCGGTTAAAGACAAGGTAACAACCGTGTCGACATCGACATCAGCTGATAACGGAGGATAAATAGATACCGTTGCCTCGTTAGTGTCTATGGCAGCCGTAGAAATAACATAATAGACGGTAGAATCTCCGGTAATGGTTAGAGTAGTACCTTCGTTAACAGTACCAGTACCAAGTGATTTCAATGCCAAAGATGTATCGCCGGCACTGCCGGCGGTCTTCACAGCACCAGCCGTATCCGTAGTGCCTATTTCTTTTTGAAGAATATGTTCACGTCCGGCATATAGATAAACTGTCTCATCCGCAGAAGGTAAGGCATTTATTTGCAGTTCAACAGTATTGCCGAATCTTTTTATATTCCTTAGATTCTTTGGATATCGGTCTACTATGTATTCAGCGCAGATAAGATTAACTAATTTCCATTTATCACCCGACGTAAGAGTTAAATTACGAGTAGTGCCATCGGTAGTTTTAGTTATCTTTATCTCATTTGGTATAGATCGGGATATCTCGCTTATAACCTGGGGAAGATACAGGTCAAGTTCAGTCGTGGAATAAACGGCATTACCTGAATCCTGCAATATCTGTGACGCCAGTTCTATTATTTGAGAATATGTACGACTCATAACTGCCTCCTAACCATTGCACTGTACCAAGAAATAACATTCAAATATATTATCACCAGATGTAAATTTGATTTCTATTCTATATGTATTCCCCTTTACAAGTGATTTCAAGGGAGATAAAGTAATAACATCATCTGCTACCGATGGACTGTTAGTTGGGAATACCGCAGCCGTTACATCGGCATTACCCGAAACGTTATATGCTTTCACACTGACACTCGATGGGTCAGAGCCCCAATTTGTAGTAGTAATCGAGTATACTATTTGTTCATCCGTTGTTTGATTCTGTAAACCCTGGGTAACCTCTAAACTAACCATTTATTTTCTCTCCGGTAATGTAAGATTTCTATTTCGCCTGGCCAGAGTTAATGTCGCGTTTCGGGATTCGAGTGATAGTGATTCGCTGCGTGGTGATAACGTCAGAGAGCGTGTACGCGGGCTTAAAGTAAATCCTCTTGACCGTAAATATAGAGCCAGTTTTATAGCTACAAGAAAAGCGATACTTGTATTATCGCCCAGCTTAAAACCGTCAGTTACCGAAAGTTCAATTGCCGATACCAGAATACATATAGGCAAGTCACCCAGTTTTATACCATCACTGAGCTGAATACCGGCCAGCATCGCGGCTAACGGAGTGTCCCCCAATTTCACGCCATCACTGAGTTGTAGACTGGCTAACAGTTGAGATACCGTAGCATCGCCGACTTCAATGCCTTCTGATAATTGTAGATTGGCGGTCATTCCGGCTAAATATGAATCGCCCAACTTCGTGCCATCGGATAACTGAAGATTGGCCAGCATGGAAATTAAAGACGAGTCCCCGATTTTAAGACCTTCAGTGACAGACAGGTAATAGATTCCCCCTGATACCAGTTCTATTAATGTGATATCGCCTAGTTTCAGTCCGTCAGTTAGAGACGAATTGGCTGTCATTGACTCTGAAGCACTATCACCAGCGATCAGTCCATCAATTAGAGATAACACAGCCTGTACTAACGTGGTATCTCCAACCTTTAAACCGTCTGATAACGCAACTGCCATATTGCCCAAACCAGCTAAGGAGTCGCCAGATTTGAAGCCATCTATGACTGACGGAGAGGCTGTCATACTTTCAGAGCGTGAATCTCCTATTTTAAAACCATCGGTAACGGATAACTCGATAGCTCCCCCGCTTGGTGTATAGGTACAATAGATGGAATATTTAGAGCCAGATGTCGTACCACCAGTGCCAACATCCTGTGGGGTAGCATAACTGTTTGATGTATCAATAAATCGTTGGGGGTCAACACCACCAGTGTCATAGTACATACTGCAACCAGTACCATCTTCAATCCAACAAACTTTATAATTAGTCCCACCAACTATGCTCGGAGCGGTAGTATATAATAGAGTAATCCACTCTTTATCATCTGTTGTTCCTGTGTAGGCATCCCCAACCCCATTAGTGATTATTGTTAAAGTAGAAGTCACAACCATCACAGGCTTAAATCTACTTCCAAAATGGGAAGAAACACTAGCTTTAATATTGTCAATAGTTCCTGAGATGGCGGGAGTCCCTTGTTGCCCGTATAGGTCGTTACCATTTACGCCTTGACTGGAAGCTCCCGCAGTCGTATATCCAAATGTATCTCCTACTGGTTGTATGATTACGGGATATTTAGCTTTTTCAAGCCATGTACTATCAATGTTCAGTCGGATGATACCGCTTTTTTCTACAGTCCAGTCAGTCCATGTCTTATTGCCTTGCACGTCATTGGCAATCATGCGGTAAGTGTGGAAAGCCTTTCCTGTGGTGATGAACTTTCTCGCATCAGATGGAGTTACCAGTCCGCCCTTGGTATTGTGATACCATGCAATTGAATTAATAATATGTTCTGGTCTAACAGCACCTTCAGTTATTTCCGCTTGAGTCAGTTCTGGTTGATGATATGGAATCAATCTTGTTACATCATAACCGAAGTCGATATAAGGCTTATCCGGCTTTGTGAGTAAGGTAATAATAATATCCAGCCCGCCACGTTCATTAAAACCCGATATAACAGGCGTGGCTTTCCACAATAGTTTCAGACTAGAGTTTTCTGCTTCGAGAATATCACCTTTTGCCGTCTCTGCTACAGTTAAAGTCTGTGGCAGAAAGGATAGTTTTGATTCACCAAGAAAAGCGGACATATCCAGGCGGGGCTCGAATGTAGTTTTCTCCCCGCCTAGTTTTATATCTTCGCCTGAAACATGCGGTATCTGATATTGTTTATTACTTAATGAGATTAACGGCATTTGTACTCCTAGTTATGCACCATCATCCGCTGCTGTAACTGTGTACGTAAGATTGACGACATTGCCATCTATGACCGGTTGAGCAGTACCGAATTTACCGGCACAGAATAATGTACCACCACCAGCCGTGTCACCTTTGGTATTGCCGCCGGTGCCGCCGCCAACCAAGGCCGCACCGTAGAATGTCTTAGTACCGCTTGCGGTGAATACGGCTTTATTCGCGGAATTGGTAGTCGATTTTGAAGTTGATGCCGCCCCGTTATATGCCGGTCTGGTAGCTTCATCATAAGCGGTAGTCTCGGTATAACCCGGCACAGCATAGGTTTCATCGCCGTCAGGAGTGAAGTCATTCTCAAATATCACGCAGTACCATGTTGTTATTTGAGTAGCACCATGGAGCACAACATTAAGATCGTGATTCAGACCTTCATCTGTTAAAATGTTATGACACTCGCTCTTGGAGACTAGCTTCATTTCCTTTGCGTTGTTGAAGACCTCTATTCCCCAGTGACCCCGGAATTTTGCCCCATCTCTGATTTGTGATTTATCGGGGAGTACTAAATTAATTTTGTTCATATTTGTCTCCTTTTTATTTGTGTTGCATACTCAAAAATATAGGCTCGTTGTCTGGTTTTCTTACCTGATAGACCATTTTGCAATTAGGGCATTTGGTCTTGATGTGGCTAGTATCTTCTTCTGGCGTACCTGGAACATTCAGAACGGCGATAACATCACCGTCTGCCTTGATTTCGCAAGGAAGGATTGCTTTAAGTTCCGTTACCTTAAGTTGCTTTAACTCTGAAATAGTTATCTGTTTCATCGATTCTCCTATTTTGGTTTAAAATCCGGATTATGCTCTAAGGCTTCAAGTAACCTCATAGCCGCTTTGGCTTTCTCGGGACTGCCTGTTTGCTGTTTTTTGACCCACCTGTTACCTTTCTTATGGTAAACCGCTGAACCTTTAACCATATATGGCGACATAGTAACCTCCTATAAACTGAAACCCCTAAATTCTTTTAGTTCGTTGTAATCAAGTTCATCCGTTCTGCAATGGACACTGCCATAGCCAAATTCATCGTAAGGAATATCTAACTTGTGACCGCTTGCCGTGACTTCTTTTTCAAACTGTGTGCCCGGGAAAGGACAATAGAAACACCATCCATAACGAGTGGGATTTATTTCACTTATTAATTCTTCCGTCTCTTTCAGAGTCGTTAGAGTTTCCCCTGGAAGCCCGACTATAAAAGAGCATTGCGACTTAATCCCAAAAGAATGGGTTAAAGGAATCGCTCTTTTGATTTCGTGTACCGTTATGCCTTTGTGCATCCGGTCAAGCATTTCTTGACTGCCGGACTCGATACCGTAAAAGATATTCCAGACACCCGCTTCATAAGCCAGTGAGAGAAATCCTTCAGTTAATAATCTTTCATTGACACGGCAATCAATCTTGAATAGCATTTCCTTATTGAGACCACGCTTGATAATATCATTGAAGATTGCGAAAGCCCATTCGTGATTTAGGTTAAAGGTATCATCCTGAAAGAATACCTCGTTAATACCATACATCTTGTGTAGTAATTCAACTTCATCCACTACAGATAGTGGTTTACGATATCTTACCTTGCTACCCCAGAAAAGGGGGGTGTTGCAGAATCGACATTGAAAAGGGCAACCCCTTGAAGCCATAATCGCCATTGCCGGAGGATTAGCTATCGGGGCGATACCGCAATACCTATCTAAATCAACTAAGCTGTAATCCGGTATCGGGATATCGTCTATCGAGACAATATCGGGATTTTCACCGATGAAAAATAAGAATTTGTTTTCCCCTTCGCCGATTACAACCGTCTCATCGGCTATCTTTTTCCAGACAGGCATGTGAGGGCCGCCGATGATGACCCTGACGTCTTTATTCCATTCTTTAGCCTGCTTGACCGCTAACCTGGCCGACTTTACCTGAAAAGTATTAGAGGTAACGCCCAGAATGTCCGGTTTGAAAGTCCTCAGTACCTCGTCATAACCGGAATAATCTATCAGGTCAAGAGATTCTACCCTTACTTCATGCCCTCGTTGCTTGGCTAAAGTTCCGAGAATTAACAAAGCCCTTGACGGCGTCTCTGGAACAAACCTACCTTGGTTAAACTGCGGAGCGACTAATAGAATATTCATGCCGTCACCTTCCGGCATAAGGCATACAATTCACTGCCAAAATAGTAAGAGTCCTTAACTTTATTCCATCTACCACCTAATGCCTGAAATTGTTCTAAGACAGAATAAGGGTAGCCGCTTCTCATAAGAGGGAACAGAGTGACAATTATATTTGGCATATTTCCTCTTTTATCGACTGTCTCAAAATAGAAGAAAGCCAGCTTATCAAGTAATTGTTGAGGGGAGTAAGCCCTGAGATGATGTTTACCGTCCGGCAGATGCTGGAAGGCGTTCGGAGTCGAAACAAAAAACCACCCATCAGCTTTAAGTACACGATGGGCTTCATTAAGCAACGCATTATCGTTGAGAACGTGCTCGATAACCTCACGGCAAAAGACGGCGTCATACGATTCATTAGCAAATGGTAAATCGCAGGCATCACATACGATATCAACACCCTTACCAGGCGTGAAATTCGTCTTCGTTACCTTAGCCGCACCAAGGTTATCCAGTACCTCATTGTCTGCCCACTGCGCTGCGCCCGAACCAGTCCCGGTTGCCAGAACGTTAAGTCCCTTCCACTTGTCGCCAATCATCTCCAACACTATGCGATTACGGTCATGGTTGTACCAGACATCGGTCTCGTAATCCTGACGCTCTTTGTTTTCCCATAACTTCTCGGCAAAGAGGTTGAATACCTGATAATGTTCAAGGTATTGCTGCTCGGATATCGTTTCTACCATGTGATTAATCCGTCCCCAGTACTAAGAGTCGAGTAATCTACTCCCTTGACTGCCTTATGTTCCGGGTCAAGTCTAAAGCTGGAATTAGCCGGAGTACTGAACAGGATTACTCCGTGTTTCGCCACTCTCTTACATTCCTCGACTACTGCCTTGGGATTTTCAACGTGTTCAAGCATTTCGGAACACCACACAAAGCCAAACGTATTATCTTCAAATGGTAGTTTATGAGCGTCAGCGACTATGTTGTCTTCCCCGCCTCTTATATCTACGCCGACATATTCACCCATTGCCTCAAGGTACTTTCGATAAGGCTGAGTAACTCCGGCACCAAGGTCAAGAACCTTACGAGGCATACAGGTATTGGGAATGAAAGGCAGCCGCCATGACTGAATACCTTCCATATTCTTCGGGGCTTTAATTCGTTCCTCGATATCGGCTAATACAGGTTTCCAGTATTCTTCAAAATGTGAATCGGAATATTCCAGAGCCTTTTTTCGTGATTGTTCTTTCCGATATTGAATCGAGCCCTTTTTCTTGGAATGATAAGCCTTTTCCAGAAGTTCAACTATTTCATCGGGATTGCTATCGAACTGCCACGAATTTTGACCAGTCCAGATAGGAAGAAGGTCTTTTATCATCCATGCCCCGGAGTCTTTGCATATCTCTTTCTGCGCCGTACAGTTAGTTGTAATTACAGGAACACCGCAGCTCATAGCTTCAACAATGGGTATTCCGAAACCCTCACCCCTGGTCGGCAACAAGAACACATCGAGAGCGTTATACATACGAGCCATTGTTTCCATCGGTATTCCTGTAGTCATATCGGACATTGAAGGAAACTTGGTAATATCCTCTATTTCCAGTATCGACCTTAGCCGTTGAAGGTCGATACCCCTTTCATCAAAAGGATTGGTATGCATATAGAAAATGACTTCACCCGGGTGCATCTTAGAAAACTTAGATACGGCTCTCATGCCCGCTACCCAATTTTTGCGCTGTTCGTGATTTGTCCCCACCGTACCGATAACAAATTTATCCTGCCATCCATACCGTTCACGGCCTATTTTGTGCCATTCCACCGATGGTTTGTATAATTCGGTATTTATCATGTGGGGAATGTAATAAGATTCGATATCATTATTTTTAAGTTGTGTTTGACCGAACCGTGACATTGCTATAGGTTTAATTAAAGCCAGAGAAGATGTTGAGGGATTCTTGGGATTATACTTTAAGGCATCGACTACCATCGGCGGGACTGGATCGTGGTCAACCGGCATCCATGCTACCCATTTTAAATCCCTGTCAAGTTTTCCCAGTACCCAGGCATCCGTCAGGGTAAGGAATAAATCAGCCTTGAAATCTTTATAGAATAATCCGGCATACTTTACCCCGAAGTCGTTTGTATTATTCGGATACATCGGGATGTCGCCCCAATCTACTTTACTGCCCTGTAAACCGTAGTAAGCCAGTATCGCTACGTCATGCCCCATATCCTTAATGTGGCGGCATGCTATAGCGGTTTGCTGTCCATATCCGGTACTGCAAAAAGGACTATTAGAAGACCATAAAATTCTCATATTGTTTTAAAAGTTTCTCCTTAACCAAAATAATATTTTATGTAAATAGAGGGAGCGGTTGTTACGTACCCGCTCCCCCTAGTTTGGTTAAGTCCTGTCCATTACTGAGCAGGCTTAATCTAGCGTTTGTCGCAGAGTCTTGCGGCTAAGTCCATATCCAGCATCTTCACACCACACAGGAAGTCGATAGAGATGTTGTTTTTCTTGTATTGCTGGTCGTAGCCGTACACGACACGGCAGGATAGACCGTTATAGTTAGCCACAGCACCCACAGCCCCGCCGATAGGCGGCTGCAAGGGAGCTGTAACCAGAGCTATAGCGTTCTTGTGGAAAGCGAGGTTTTGTCTGTGGCCGAGTTGGAAAGTAACCACAGAGCCATCGGTCATTGAAGTGGCTTTAACCGCAGGCGAGAATGAAGACAGGATAAAGATACCGGCAGTTGAGGAAGTGGAAGCCACATCGACCTTGAACCACTCATCGTAACCGGTTACTTTGAAGCAGTCACCTACATTTACCGTAGATACCGCACCGGTAGCACCTGTCACCGTTCCGGCAGTAGCACCGGCAGCCCAAGCACCGGTTATTGTACCTGTACCGGCAGCGAAAGCAACCCCCATTACCTGTGAGAATGTCGGCATGTTCTGATCCATGTAACACTCGAAGCCCATCACCCGCCCGATTTCAGCAGTCCGTAGAGCCTGTCCGCCATCACCTCTCTTGTCCGCATTAAGGAAGGCATCAAGAGCTATATAAGCGGATTTGGTAGTAGGGTTGAGAACAAGCCGTCTGTCCATAACCGGAACTTTCATTATATCCATTACAGCTTCCAGTCCTGAAATATCGGAGACGACCGGAGTAGCTGTTACCGGATAGTGAGCGGCAATAGCAGTAGCAGATCGAGTGCAGATGTCAGAGTCTACAGCTTGAGCGATAGCCCTGACTGCCGGCTGAATGAACTGTTCCGAGAAGTTCGCTACGTCACAGGAAAGTTCTTGAGAGGTAACCTGAAAGGAAACGTCCCAGTGTTTGTCTAGTACGACAGCGACACTTGACTCCGTGATGGTTGAGTAACCTACCGTTGAAGTAAAGGCAGTAGCCGTAAAGGTAGTCGGTTTACGGATTACAACAGTTGCACCTACTCCAGGTTGAAATTCCGGGGAGTAAGCACGGTGGACAAGATTCCCCATTACCATGTTGTTTTCGAGGGAGATTAAAGCCTCTTTAGCAACAACTAATGGAGTTATTAAAGTGGTAGTCATCTAAAACACCTCCATGTTTTATTTGTATCGTTTCTTTACAGAAGGATGTCTGGCGTATTCCTCTGCTGACATTTTCTCTATTTGTTCATTTGTCAGCACATCGCTTGCGCCTCCGTTCCCTAGATTGGAATCGGTTTTTAGCGGTTGAGGAGTCTGTATTTTAGGTAGTTCTTTAGCTAAATCCTCAATCTCTTCCTGAGAGCCGTCCGTGTGCTTAGCTAACTTCGAGAGACGGTCAGCACTGACATTGTATTTAGCCGCTAACTTAGTGACTAATTGCTCTAGCACTGTTTGCGATTTCTCCGTTTCTATCTGTTTTATTTTTTCGTTAGCTGAGTCCAGTTGTTGCTTTGCGGATTCGAGTTCGGATTCTGCCCTGCGTCTTTTTTGACGCTCTTGAACCGCGCTGAGCTGCTCGGGGTTACCGCTGGCCGCTTCTAATTCAGCAGCCTCTTGCTCTTTCAGTAGTTTGTCGATACGTAATTGAGCCGCTTGTGCCGCTTTCACGGCATTTTCCGACTCTTTACGTAATCTTCCGACATCGGCAAGAGCGGCAGTCCTGGCTTCCCTTACAGCCTTCTCATGTTCCTCTTTGGTGATTGTTACCGTCTTTGGAGTTTCCGTTGTTTCAGGATTGAGTGTTGCGTCAACCTGATTCTCTGTTCCGTCCGTGCCCATTTAAAAACCTCCTGTAAATACAAAAGAACCTGACGTTAATATTCCATCAGGCTTAATTGACAACGTATAGTTATCTTATTGTTAAACTAGACCTGGATGTTGATGATGAAGTTGCGGTTTCTAGTTCTTTCCAGATACCTATATCTATTCCCCACTGGTATAAATCGGGATTATCATCTCTGTAGTTATAAGCATAGGTAGGTTTCTCGTCATATAAATTACAATATTCTACCCACTTGTCAGCGAGTTCGGATGTCATATCCCCTTTAAGCATCTCGTCTCTGCGAGAATCTTTAACCGTGAAATACTGTTCTGAAATTTGTTCTGAAGGAAGACCGACTAAAGCATTATAAGGTATGTCAAGTTCTTTAGCCATATTTATAACTTGATCGTATGCTTCTTTTGTATATACTTTAGCTTGACCCCATAGAGCAAGTTTAGCATTTTCCTTTGGGTTCTTAATAAGATAATCTTCTCTTGGATTAACAGATAGTTCGGAATGTTCTTTTAAGAATGCGTCCTTTTCTTTTTGAGTTTCCAGACTGTTATACTGTTTAAGTAAGACATACTCATTTTGAGATATACGCTTATCAATCTTATACTTATCAAGGCTATCAGAATCTATTTGATAAAGTGGTGTGCCTGGTTTAACTTCAGTTATTCTCTTAACATCCTTTGCTTCTGCCACAGACCGTACCTTATCCGGCACATTCTTCTTGTCAGTTAGCATCGCAGATGTAGCACCACCGATATAACTACCCACTTTAGAATAATAATCCGTAACATCATACACTTCTTTTTCTATAGTGTATGGAGGAACATCCATTCTGACAGGAAGACCAAGTTTACTTTCTTCAGAGTTCCAGTTATCAGCATACGTCTGTACGCCCACACCCAGAGCAGAAGGAAGACCTAATCCTATACCAACCATTCCCGAATCGTTCATAGCGTCTACTATGTCCTGTGCGAACATCGGTACAAGTCTTTCATAAGCCTGTTGTTTTAAGTCTTCTGATTTTAAGGTAAGTTCCTCACCTATGAAAGTCTCTCCGCGAATTATGTCATGGATAAGACCTACAAATGGAGATTCTTTTGAACGTATGAAATTTGTTATTACGTCTTCACGGTTTAATTCGATAATATCACCCGTAGCAGTTACTTTTCGTTGCCCTGTCGCTAGTTGAGTAATCGCCCTGGCATAAGGTAAGAATCCAGCCCAGAAATCTATACGTGTATTACCTATCTTGATTTTACCGAAGTCCGCAGAACGAGGATCAGTTTCAACTTCAGCACCAGCTAAAGCCGCCAGTGTTAAAGCTGTAGTGCCTGCCCCCACTAGAGACACTAGATTACGAGCTACAACTTTTCTAACTGCCGGAGTAGATGTAAACAAATCTAAAGGAACTTGAACCCTGGAAACAGCGAATCTAGGAGAAAAGAATCCAACATTCAGAACGGCTCCGGCTCTTTCAAACACACCAAGCCCGCCCCTACCTGTAGCATGATTGATAAAAGAAGCTAAGTCTTTATAGTCCGCTACACTCTTGCCTGTTCCTTCCCATGCCCTTGCATAATAATCGAATACCTCAGATCGCAGAGTATTCAAGAAAGTAACATAAGCCCTTTCCGAAGCCCCTACAACCTGACCGAGTACTGGTATCTTCTTTATCAAACGAGACATGAACGCTTCTTCACGCCCTAGAACACTTCCGGCAGCACCACGGGGAGCGATATATAAACCTGATTGTTCGCCTAAATCAGCATAATGCCTGTTACTGATAATGTCGTCTATAAGTTTAGCGTTTTTCTCGCTGAATACGGCTTTCATTTCATTAGCTAAAGACTTAGAAAACTGGACAGGCTGACCTGCTGAAAGAACTAACCCCTGTCTTAAGGTAGCTGAAAAGTCACCTATTGTTACCAGAGTACGGGGAATGTTTGCTATATCCAGTAAGTTGTGAATAACCTTTTGTTTGGTAGTCATCTTACTCATAATAGCTTCGACAAACTCTGAACCAAACATCTTTTCTAGTCTGATAAGTTCACCCTCAGTTGGTAGTTGTCCTAAAATGAATTTATTTAACGCTTCATAAGTGTTAAGTTTTTGGAATGGTTGCATATCGGCTAATCGTATCTTCTCGAATAAAGAGATTATATCTTCTTCTGTAATACCAAATTTAGGCAAGTCAAGCATAAAATCAGCTTGAGGGAGAGTACCTTGTAATGCACCCTTAGCTTTTTCAAATGCCCTGTAACCCTCTCCGCCTTTCAGGATAGAAGCAAAGACAGCCGCACGTTTAGAAAGTTCCTCATGTTTTAATTGTTCTGTTATCTCGCGGTACGGTTTAGCGTCTTTAATAGCAGGAATAATTTTCTTTATAGCATCATCGGGATTAATAGTAGATAACTTCTTACCTACCGGTGGTTTAGGTGGCTCTAATCCAGCGCCCGTAGCTACTTTAGGAATATTATCAGGTGGTTTAATGGGTGGTGTACCAACTTGTGTAATAGGTGTTTCTACTTTAGGAATTTCTACCTTAGTTGTCCATAGTTCAGCCTTTACAGTCGCTTTATTTCCCTTTAATGTGACATGGGCTTCATTAGCGAATACATCATCCAAATTTAACTTTTCTAATGGTAATTGCACCTTGATTACAGTATCACCATAGCCCTCAATCTGACCTACCGGAGAAGTACCAAAATATAGGCTATCTTCCTTCCCTATCATATTCCCAGTTTTAATAATCTGTTGAGCATTTTCATTAGTGGTTCTATGATACAGAGTCACCATACCATCTGAATCAACAATACCACCTTTTTCTATTAAATCATTGGCTAAATCCTCAGCATCTAATAATTTATCACCAGATATCCCACGCTTTTCCAAATTACCTATAATTTTTTTAACATCTACGTTTTGTGCTATCTTACTCGGTTCTTTAGCGATATTCTCAACAGGTACAGTTTCTTTTAAGTAAGATGCTTTTAATTCCTTAAGAGATTGTACTATCTCATTTCTAGAAGCCTTCTCACTTATGGTAATACCTTGTTCTTCTGCTATCCTTGCTAAATCATCAGTTGTAGTACGAGCCAACTTACCAGTATTAGTTAATATAGTTTCTGCTTCTTCGGATAAGACTTTTGTAACTGCTTTTGTAGCACCCTTTAAAGCGCCTGTAACGCCCTTTTCGGTTGCTGCGATAGCTTCTTTACTAGCGACTTGAGCGATCTTCTCACTTTTCCCACCTGGAGTAGCAAACATAGCGGCACTCATTAACACACCACCGGTAGAAATATAATCCTTTCCCTCTAATAAGAAACTGTTTATAATCCTGCCTGCTGTGGTATTCGTAAAGAAAGACGGTAACTCAACCTCTGGTCTAGTTCCTGCTTTGAGTTCTCCAGTCTTTAAATACTCTCCCGTCTGACTTGTTACCATTGCGTTTATTAAATCAACAAGTCCTTCATAGCCAGCACCCATATACTCAAGAGCCTGTGCTGTCTTAGGAAAGTTCTTTTCAAATCCAGACTTAGGCACACTCTTTACCAAATTAACAGCTTCATTTATACTCTCAGGCGTAATCCCCTCGAGAGGTTGTCTATATTTCTCTAAACTTACTTGTGTTTGTTCAACAAGAGGATTACTTAATGGTCTTACATCAGCCTGTGTATGAGCCGTATCTAAAATAGTTTTAACCTGAGTCCTAAACTGATTAATATCGAATTTTGCAGGCCGGCTGACAGGTTCTGCCTTCGTTGCTGCCGAAGGAGCAATACTCGTTACCGTTGGAGTTATTTTTGTCGTCACAGGTTGTAATTGAGTAGTTTCAGGGTTTAACTTCGTTCTAACCTGCGTTCTAAAATCTTCAATATTGAATTTAGCCATTTTGCGTACTACCTACCGTTTTAGTTGCTGTATTGCCGGTATTTCCATCCATCAGCGGTATCATTTGCGTTGGTTTCTGCGTCTCTTCCGGTTTTGGCTCTTCGAAGTTTCCCTTCAGAACATTCTCTATACTGATGTTGAATTCCGAAGCGAGTATCTGAGCTTCCAATCGTGCGTCATCATCACCCTTTTCCGCATCTTCGAGCAGTGATTTTACGGTTCTGAACATCTTTATCCTGGGTGATAATCTTTCCGCTTCCTCACTGCGTAACAGACGTTCCTCACCCCCCGGGTCTTCCTGCTGCAAGATATCGACACGCTTTGTTTTATTTGATATCAGGTCACCGGCAGCCGCAGCCATAGAGTACCGCGCTATTTCTATCTTAGGACTTTTAATAAAGTATTTAAACGTAATTTCATATTCACCTTCTATCTTGGTGATATCGTAGGTTTGATGTCCTATTCTGACCGTGCTTATTCCAGCCGCTTTACACAACATCAAGGTCTGTTCAATGCCCATTCTGGCTAACTGCTCTTTCAGTAGCCCCCTTGAGCCAAGCCTGGGCATAAATACCTGGTCTCTGCCCTCTCCTACCTGCACGAGAGCCACCGCAGACATAGGCTGACTGAAAGTACCTGTATCGAAATTATTAAGCCCCCCCCGCTGTATGCGTGTATCTATCATCTGATGCAATAACCACGCCTGCTGCTGAAGCTGACCCAGCGGCATTAAATCATAGCCGCCGCCAACAGGCACAGGATTAACGGCGTTAGGTTTGGTAACATTATCATGTAACGGAACTTCTTTCAGCGGTAAATCCTCTATCGGTACCTTAAGCTGCAGCGCATGATCCAGGGCCTTTGTATTTAAGCTCTGAATGATAGATGCTATCCTGTTAAGTTCCGGTATCAAATCTCTGATCATAAAGAAAATTGATTCACCTTGATATTTCATGGTGTCCGCATCAGCCATCATCGAACCCATAGGGACAACCTGAACCGCCACCGGAACGGATTTGAACGGATTTTTCTGCTCTAACGCAAGCTTGGAGTCAACCCATATCTGGTTAACATCTCTTGCCCAGATATCCTCGACATCGAATGAAGTACCCTCTTTTTCAAACACATAATCAGGATAATCTGCCTGGATAGCGTCCCTCGATCGTGTTATTTTATACCGGCCTGCATATAATCCCTGCCTGTCCATGATGTAATCGGTAAACCGCGTGTCCCAGCCTGTAATTTCGGGTATTAATCTGTCATCTTCGAGTTTAATAACGCACCTGGCCGCACTTCTGCCACGTCTGCAATTCATCTGATCGAAGAACGGATCTAAATTCCATCTGCCCTGTCGGCTCAATATCCTGTCTGCCTCGGAGAATAACGCCTTAATAAAATCTTCAACCACAGTGGTATCCAGTTTTTTGTCGCTGCTCTCTACGGTAATCTGCTCGGATGATTGACCGAGCGATGACTCTACGTTGACAGCAAATACCAGCGGATCGTTCAATGTTACCGATATGGCATGTGGTATTTGCTTGTTGTCCGTGTCTCTCAGTACGTACTCAACAAGATTAACCAAATTCCTGTCTGTGTCCATGCGGTCGAACAATGATGCATACTCAGTGTGCTTTGCTTCCAGCTGTTTTCTGTAATCTGTTGTCATTACGTTTATCTCCGTACGGAATATGAAGGAGCGTATTTATTTTGGTTCGTTACGGTCTCGGGTGTGAAATCTGATAAAATACCTCTTTCGGCACTCATTAAATGGTAATTCGATTCATTATCTATTCTGTCAGTCATTATACCGTTATCCTTTTTGTAAGCGAAACTAAACTTCTCTCTAAGATAATTGGGCAAGTCGTTAAATACATATATCTTATTTAATCTATGAAGTCCTTGCACTTTTTGAATCTGATAAGTTGGAGTCTGTGAGTACTTTGGTTCTTGTATCGGCCAACCCTGCTGTGTATAACCCTGCCTGATCTCCCCCTCTGTTGTATGGTTTCCCCCGGCTCTCTTTAAGACGTTGTATCCTTCTGTTATACGTTTGAACTCTTGTACATGATCGTAAATAGAACGTCCAGCACCCGGTAGATATTCAGCAAATAAATAGAAATCCCCTACTCCTGGGTTCTGTGCGTAGAACAAAGCCCCTGGGTTAGACATACCAAAGTCGTGCCCTACGTAAACAGGCCAAGATTTATCTATTGAGAATCTAGGTATTAAGCATGTCTTGTCATCAAAAGAGGAATATATAAGTCCCTCTAACCCCGCCCACTGACCTAGGACATATCGTTGATAGTAAGTCCCTGTAAACTCACTCAGACGTGCTTTATAGTCCTCTGGCAGTGCCGTATTATCAAAACTAGATGCAGAGAACGCATCTCCTCTTTTATCCCTGAAAAACATTGAATAAAGATAGTGTGCCGGCGGTCCCGGGTTAGTAGCTGCAAATATTTGATGCGGTACATTTATCAGACGCAGACGGCCTTCAATCATCTTCCAATCGTCTTCTGTCGTCTCTATTGCCTCATCTACACCAGCCCAACCAAGATTCAATGAACCCAGTTTAAGTGGATCATCTAGTCCAGCAAAGAATATCTGAGATTTATTAGTTAGTGTTAATAATCCCTCTGATTTATTATAATCAGCAACTAATTCCTTCGGACATACTAACTCAAAAAATGATTTGATAGTAGTTTGTGGCATAGTAGCACGAGTTTTACGGCATATCAATCCAAAGTTCCCAGGATAGTCGAGCGATAATTTAAGCCCCTTGGTACATAAAGCTAGTGTCTTGCCAGCTCCGAAAGCCCCGGAGTATAGCAACCGGGAGGCTTTGGACTTAACGAAGTCATCCTGTGACTTGTTTACCGGCTCAAACGATATTTCAACTTTACGAGACCTAGCCTCTGCGATCATTAATTATCCTCTCAGCCTCGGACATCACCTCGCCAGTATCCATATCAACAGTTTTAATGCGCTTTCTTTTGATTTGATAGAGTAATTTTTCTTCTTGGTCTAACTCCTTACAAATAAGAGTCGCCCGAATTAACGCCCGGTCTAGTTTTTCCCTCTCTCTACGAGTAATCATAAATAATTTCTTTAACGATTCTACGTCTTTAAATTTAATAAGTACCTTACCAAGATTATTTTTTACCGACAAAAATATACATGAATACATATACTCTCGTGTGGGATATGGGACAAATATATAAATAGTTATATAGTGTTTGTCACTGTACCCATCGCCAATATCTCTCTTTATCCATGTGAGTTTTTTGATGCTTTTTGCCACTACCTTAACCCCCAATTAGTATTATGTAAAATATCGAGGCTAATGTACAATTTGACAGGCACAATCCCATGATTATCAATTATCATTATTAGATCGTGCCTGTTAATTTGCCAGGCACTCTCTACTACTTTGCCCCTAAAAATTGCTTATAGACTAAGCAATAATTTAACTTTAACCGGGGTTCAAGGACAGCGGTTTTTCTTCTGCCGATAGTTTCTCTTGATATCCTTTACCGACAACAAATTTTACATCATTGAAATTAAGGTTAATACCAGTCTCGTATATATGATCCATTTTGTTGAGTTCGGAAATAGCACCAATATTCCCTTGTCTGATTACTGTACCTCGATGACTTTTTATTACCTCTCTGGCTATTTCTGATAGTTTTTCCTTGCGTTCTACAACATCCATTATCTTATCTGAAGCTGCTTTATCTCTCAATTCCTGTAAACGTTGCCTAACGTTATGATTTGTAAGTAATTTAGATGTAGTCGCCCTTACGCCATTAGGGGAATATTTAGCTAATTTCCCAGCCTCAGTCGCATTCCCTAGTTTAAAATAATTAAGACAGAAATTTTCCTGTTTTTGAGTAAGATTTGAACGTGTTTTTGACATTTCTACCTCAAGAAATATTATTATTCAGTTGAACTATTGACAAACGTATATACATGTGATAATATGATAGTGTAAGATAAAAATAAAGAGAAGGAATATGCCGAAAGTTTCAAATAGTGTTGTGCTGACTGGGTATCCGCCACGAGGCGGGCTGAGCACGCAGAGAGACGAAACGTCTCAACAGAGTCCCAGTACTTCCCGGCTGAGACCGGGAAAGGAGAAAACAATCAGATGAGTACCTATCAAGTGGTCTACAGGTTATCAGAAGCCTACCGGAGAGAACGACTAATTGAGGATGGAGACATGCCCGCTAGCGAGGTATATGAAACTATCGACCTCGTACCACTAACTCCTGACGATAGGCAGACAGTCGTTACTGCCGCTCAGAAATTATATTACTACAACTATATCCGCCTCGACAATCTGGTCGCCGAGCAAGGCAATATAAAACCAGGTTGGACATTAGAGTATGATCACATACTAACCGTACCGGAAATACTGACAGAAATTAACAGAGTAAATCAGCAATACAGCGAACTACTACCTGTCGCAATCGCCGAACGTGAGGAAATAAAAAATCAGGAGCATATCAGGATACAGGCAGCAGCCGAGGCGGCAGAACGTGAAAAACAGTCTAAAGCCGCAAATTTAGCTAGAGAACAGGCTGCGGCGACAGCCAGGACGAATCAGATAGCCGATTGGGTAACTGCTCATGGTACAGACTCACAAAAATCCCGGCTGGCCGCTAACCTATTACCGGAATCAGAAATACTAACGGCAATAGAAAACGAGCAATTTGTCGCCCTGGCAGATTTTCCACACTACAGTAAATTAAACTCTAGCGAGGTCTGCACCTGCGAGCGCTGTGAGGACGACTATTGCCACGTGGATTTTCGCTCCTATCCGGCAGACTCGGCGACTGAAGCTGAATTTGAGACTCTAACCAAAATCAAAAATCTCATGCCGGACGCCGAAATACAACTCCGTGAACACGAGGGCGTATCGACTGATTGTACGAATACGGTAACCCGCAAATCAATAAGAATCACCGTAAAAACTGGCGTGCTGGAATTTACTAGAGAGTACGCTTGTCCGTAGTAACGCTAACGCTCTGCCGGTCTCTGCTAAAGATCGGCGAAAGGATAAATATGACTAAATTACCGTTGCCGCCTAATCCCAACGTAAAACAGATCCGTGAGCAGTTAGGACTCACTCAATTACAACTCGCTCGCAAACTGCATACAACTGTAACTACAGTGAGCCGCTGGGAGTCCGGTCAGTCCAAACCTCAGTATATTTTCCGGTTTGGGATGGAACGACTGCTGAAAAAATAAACCGCGAAAATCTACCAAAACAAAAGCCGGAGAATAAAACCCTCCGGCTTCGTTACTTTTTCACCACCTGGGTGATAAGCTGCTAAACACAACCGACATGAGCTCCGCTCGTCAAGCAATAAAAGTCATTATTAACCGGGTGTAAAAGATTATCAAAAACATCAAGATAACATGCCCTCAATATCCAATTCGGATAATTGGCCGTATCACCAGGAATAAAATCTAAAACGTAATATATTGTATTTCCCATGTTCGATAACTTCTGTTATTAACTTGACATTATACCTTAATTCTTGTGTTTGTCAAGTTAATTCCTCCCGGTCTCCATTTTACTTCCGACATGATTCCTCCAGAGAATCTAACTTTTTACGTAATTCCTTTTCCTCCTATCTTACCCTTACTAAATTATTTTTAATAGGGACTTTTGTCCCTTTTTTCTTACCGTACTTTCGTTCTTTCCAGTGTTTGTAACTTTCTTTTCTTCTCTTAGGTCCGTTGCCTGCATATCCCAAAGCCCTCCATGCTGCCGAACATAACGGCTCCCGGGCTCCCCCGTCTATTTCCTCTCTTAACACTATGCCATCACCTCCTGTCTGATCAATCCTCCATAATACTTCAGCCCACTCGCATATCACCCCTTCATGCGGCGCACACTGCGGTATTGATGCCTGCACATCCTCGTGAGTATCAATATAACCTGATTTCTTTTCCGGCCAGATACCAGAGTCAAGTATATCAGAATGTTTGAGCATATAAAGAATTTGAGGTCGACAATATTGAACCTGGTGCTGTGGCAGATAATCAGTATAGCTCAACTGGCATATTCTCAGGTGACAGCTCTGACAGTCTCGTATCAATCTAACCTCCGACTCAATCGTTCTTAGTCTTTAAATATTCTTCAAACATTCCGGCTCCTGGCACACCCGGCAGCTAGTGTATCTCCCGCAGCCCGTAACGCCGATCGCTTTATTCCACTTCTTGGACTTACGCCTCTTACTATTGAGCTTAACCTCCGGTGTTACAGCGACAAAAAAGTTATCAGAATGCACTTTCGTTGCCAAAGCTAATTCCTCTTTTCCGGCGGGAGATAAGGCAATCCCAAAGTCTGAAAGATAGATTCTTCGGTATCACAAATTATTTTCGATGTTGTAGAATTATCGAGTTCATAACCTTGCCCAGCGAGACACTTCTCAAGCCCTCGACCGTCTGCGTGTAGTTTCATTCCCTTTTGCCTTGCCAGTGAACATAAACGGACATTACTTTCCTTACTCCCTGTCCGGATCAGTAGTAATGTCGCCCAGGTCTCCGGAGTGGCAATATAGATATCCACCGAAACACCATTGGCGACAACCAGGTTAATCAGTTTGCCGGCGCCGCTCTTGATCTTCCCCAGCTCCTGCATGGCCATCAAGAACTTTCCTTGATTACCGGGAATAACTACTAAATCCACGTCATGCACAAATGGTCTGTGCCTTCTAATACTCCCCGCTATTTCAACTCGCTCGCAATATGGCGCGATTTTCTTAATAATTTCATCCGCTATTATCTTAGCCCGCATTAATTCCATTACACTTCTCCTTTAGTGTTTTATTCTCCGCAATAAGCTCGGCATTCTTTTTTTCTAATCGTTTTATCTTGTTTTCTAAAATTGTTATCTGGTTGTGTCTTTCATCAGTTATCAGTTGAAGATTTTCTAGCTCATTGTGAGCTTTGTTCTCTCTGCTATCGTTTGGAAATTTGATACCCTTATGATGCACTAATTCCCAAGGTTGAAGACATCTACCAAGATGCTTTGCCATTACTAATCGATGCTCCATGACATAACCAGTTGAGCCAGCCATCGGGAAAAAGAAATCTTCTGGTTGTAGTAATATTTGAATATAGCCCGCAGGTGAGATATGCCTACCGCCTTTCCATTGATTGTTATTTTCCGCCCTACACTTACTCAAACGGCTACCGCAGTTACGGCAAAATCTCGCAGTAGCATGACCTTTTAAGTAATATACCCAGCGTTCCTTCCCACATATCTCGCACGCTGACCAAATAACTTTAGAACTGCGGGCTACATACCCTACGTCATGGGCTTTTCTAATTTCACCTATTTTGGGTATTTTTTGAGCTATTTCTTGAGCTTGTTTAAGTTCCATTAGTCCTCCTAATTCACTCATACTCTTAAATTAATCTTTCTTTATCTCTAAAAGATAATCTCCCCATTGAGTTGCCATAGCTTGAGCAATACCAGGAAAGGTACGAGAACGGAGTTTCCACCTATCTTTCATTGGTGGAAGATAATCAAGATGGTTTAAACTCCTTTTAGACATATAATGAGTCGGCGAGTAAGGTTTCCCGGCTGCATAGTAACTAATAGGTTCAACAATATTAGTAGGTTTTAAAAGAGGTAAATTGAATAACCAAAGACAAGTTTTCTTTCGTTCTGCATGACCAAACTCATAGGGTTGTATATATTGATTTGGTTTACGGTAATACGTAGACATTATACCTATTGGATTTTCAAGACCTTTTGAATTAATTGGAGCATTGGCTAACTTCATAAAAAATTCAATGGCATATGTACGTTGTTGTTCCCGGTAAGGAAAGCGTGTTTTAAATTCCGGCTTCATCCATTTGTTAGCTGTAACTGTTAAATAAGTACATGGCGGGTGCGCAATCATCATGTCCCAACCATCATTCAAGTGTTTTAGTACATCATCCTGGATATGCCATTCGGGATTGCCTTCAGTGGGTAAAATATCGCATGAGTAAGCCTCAAAGCCTCTATCTCTAAAAGCCTTACATACTACCTGACTAAATTCACAAGCTATTAATATTCTAGGTTTAATCATCTTAAATCCTTATTAAGTTGTTATCTCTTTTGCGGGTTTAACAACTTCGATCGTTGATTATCTTAGCTATCTTTTCTTTTAATTCTTCATCAATCATTTACTTAACCTCTTTAGAGAAATAAAAGGCACCGATATCAATAACCTGGATGTCTTCCTCTGGATGTCTCCAGCGATAAAAGGAATACCACTTTTTCTGGAATAGATACCACCATCCACGGAAACCAAATTGATACTGATACTTCTTTCTCATTTACTTACCCTCCATATTTAGATTTAATGGCTTGCCAACAGTGTAAACATTCTCGTCTGTAAGGATTAGGTAATCGGATATGTTCATGCGGACAAGGCTCTTCTAATTCCTGTATTATTTTCTGTTTATCAGCTTTTAACTGTGAGATTTCAGCCTTTAACTCTTTAATTCTGCCATTGAAATGTGCGTGATCTTCTTCTGCCTTTCCTTCATATTCTTTGAGGATTGAGTTAAGTTGTTCTTGTGCTGATTTAAGGTCTGCTTGAAGTTGCTGGTTTACCACTTCGTTAAGTAAGTAATAATCCTTATAAGGTGATAGTTGGACAATATCAGGTACTTGTGGCGGTGTTCGATTTAATACCACTTCTGTTATTCTCTCTAATTTAATTTCCATGTGATACCTCACTTAATAAGAATAATATTTTCTCTTTTTTTTAATACCGAAAATCCGTTGTCTAACGTAATCTTGAACATTAATCCGCTTAATATCTTGGCTACATTGGCCCGGATGCGAAATAGTAATTTATTATAATCATTTTCGTTCAGCCAATTGTAATTTTCTGGATTCATAGAGCCATCCTATTTTACTGATACCGGAACTATATCAATTAATCTCTTTTGCTGCGCTTGTTTGATACAACCCCTCAGCCAATGAACACATATTTGTGGTCTTTTATTAGGACATTTTATCGAATGTATTCCCCACTTCTTTTTCCTTCCACAGCATGAGAATCTCAAACCAAGCCATATTTCTATCTGCTTCTTAATTCTTTTTAGCATCTTTCTTATCCTCTTTTACCTCCGTCCAGCCTGATTCCCATTTGAATGTCTTACCACAGACAATACACTGGCGGATAAATTGATGAGCCATTATGGCTATTGTGGTATGTTTGCACTCAGGGCAATTGAACTTACCGTAATTCTGGTGGAAGGTAGAGACATGATTGCTCAGTTCCTTCTTTATAAGGTACTCTGATTCAGTAAGTGCGAGGTTCATGGCCTCTTTTATAGTTTCTACTATGATGGCTTCTTCTTTTTTGTTCATTTCTTAAACTCCTTTTTTATATTTTCTCTAATTTCATTTCCATTGATTACCTCACTTAATCCCAACCAATAGCTTTTGATGCACCAACATGGTCTGCACCTTGTTCTCTCAGTTCTCTCATCCGTTTACTCCAATAATCACCTGTTTCACCTTGAAACCATTTATCTCCTACTGGAGCAAATCTCCAACTTGATAAAAGGGATTGGTAACTTAATTTATCAATGTAGGCTTTATTTTCTGGTGTTAAATTCATTCTTTTCACTCCTTTTTATTTAGGGAGATTGAGGCTGGCTCATCACCTATTTAAGCTGTCTCTCCTCTTAGCACCACTCATCAAGTAGGGTGAATCACCGAAGTGATTTGAGATATTGGACACCTCTTTCTCCCCTCTTTGAGAGCCTACTGGAAGCATCCATCTGGCAATTACAACTTCGTAATGGTTCACTCCGAGTCTCACAGAGCCCAAACTACGCAACCCTCGCTTTACCGAGTGCAATAAGTTCTTTCTTTCTGAGGCTTAACATTGCCCACCCTTTCGGGTACTTCCAGTAAGCTAAATTGTTAATGTACCTTTACTTTTAACCCTGTTAAAACTTCCGCTATTTCATCTAAATCAGCCGGTAAGTGCCAAATATATACTTCAATCCCATCAACCTTAGCCAGTCCTTGCAACCACTCGTTTTGCTTTTCTGTTGGTTCCTTGCCGTCTAGTTTTAGTTCGGCGAATACCAGCCGCTTTAGTTCTGGATGGCACAAACAAAGGTCAGGGAAGCCCGCCGGCGAATGCCATGCGTTCCAGGTGAAATAACACAACCAGCCAAAGTTGCGGGCTGATGCAATAATTGAGTCTCTATATTTCGTTTCGCTCACTTTAGGTAATCTATCCATTTTTTATTAACCTTCTCTGTAATTGCCTTTCACGATTACAGGAACGACACATCCTCCAATTTGGATGGTCTTTGCGGTAATATGTATTTTCCTCATTGAAAGGATGCCCGTTCTTGCAATGAGTTTTATCCTCATTCTGCCTGACAGCAACCTCTTTTTGAGTGCTACGATTATAATTTTCCTTATGGCTTGTTGCTTCAAGATGCTTCGGATTCACACAACCACGATTACAGCAAAGATGGTCGGTATCTTCTGGTGGGTAAACTCCGTGAGCCAGAAAATATGCATATCGGTGAGCCAGCACTGTCTTGCTTGGTTCAGGCCGGTGATGAGCAAGAGAAAACACCCCATAACCCGCCTTATCTTTATGTGCTGTCCATTCCCAACACTCATCAGGTTTACCGATAGAAACATGAGACCAAAACCGTTCTACGGGGTCAAGGCATTTTTTATTTGCTGGATTATTAATTAGATTACGCAAGGTTAAATCAGGTCTTTTAGTCATTATTTCCTCCGTATGTTTTAGCCTGCTGACGAATAGAATCACGCCATTTCTTTTCACTGACCTTGGGGAGTTGGGTATAGGATTTCACTTAATCACCTCGACATCCGGCGTAAAGAAGCCTAACTGGCCACGACATGGAATAGGCTTGTCATAGAGAACTGGATTAGCCAAAGTAAATCCATATTTGCCAACAAACCACAGCGATTTGCTTTCAGTAACACAGTCTACAATGTCGACTTCACCGACGATGGCTCCCAACATCATCCCCCAACCGTCTTCATCCTCTAATCTCCAGAATGTCGCTCTTTCACCATCAGGTAATGTCATGTCTATTAAATCAATCATTTCGATAGGAATTTCATCATCGACTGTTCTTCCAGCATGAACATAAATTCGTTGTGGCAACTCAATAGTAAAATTGGCTTGATCGTATGAACTGTACGGGCCATGCTGTGATTTACGTCCGATTTTCCAATTCCTATTTTCGATATCTTTGTGTCCTGCACAGATTAACCATGCCCAGGGCTGTTTGATTGATAGTGCTTTCATGTCTCCCCCCCTTTTTTATGTGTTACCTATTTCTTGAACAATTTCTCAACACTTGGAGAAATACTGACAGCTAAATCTTTTTTTCCTAAACGATAAGCCGCTGCTACAATACTGTTCGGATTTTTCTTGATAATTTCTTTTAATTCTTTGTCCGTCAATTTTCTACCCCCTTTTTATTTTATAGTTATCTGACAAGGGTATCTTACACACTATTACATATATATAGTGTGTAAGATGTAAGATTACAGTAAGATTACGTAAGATACCTGTAAGATGTTTGTAAGAATTATCCATTATAAACCAATCCCCACTTATCATTAAGTTTTAATATTTTACCTTTTCGTTTCAACCGGGATAATGTAACATCGGCATTATTCCTTGTAATTTCCAGGTCATCCATAATCTCCCTTAAAGTCAACGGTTCGCCGGCTCTTTTTAACAAATCTAAAATCAATGCCTGTGTGCCAACTCTTTCAGCAAACTCCCGAACTGATACAGGTTCGCGCTCCACTTGAATTGAACGCTCCTGATCATTATAAGTAACACAAAACCCCATTGGTTGATGCTTTTTACCAAGGTTACACTCACGATGAAATAATCCTAAATGCATTAAATCCTCGTTATCGTCTTTACCGTGGCAAAGCTCAAAAATATTCCTGGCATAGTAGGTAAAGTAGGTTGAGCCGAATACTGTTTTTTTGTTATTCGAGTCATCAGAACCCTTGGCTGTTTGTCCTATGATAAGACTAGTGATCGGTTTATTTTCAATTGTTTTTAGCTTGCGTAAAGAACTATTAAAAGCCAATGCTGCCTGGCTGCCCTTCAATTCCCCTGATTCTCCCCCGGCCGCAGCTCCCAGACTGTCTATTATAATCACCTTAATTTTATTGTTCGTGATGTAATCCTGCACCGGCTCTATGTCCTGTATGAGCGGCAAATAGCACCGGCGGTAATAAATCGGGCAGGGAGGCAGATTCATACCCTTCTTTAGCCGTGATAAATAATACTTAAAAATCGATTGGTCGGTTTCCCAGTCTAATATAAGAGTCGGGTAAAAGTCCTTGTCATTCTGTAATATTAATTCGAGCGGATTGTCGAACCAGGGTAATGAAATGCAATAAGCGAATAAATAGGTCAGTGTAGATTTATTCACGCCCTTTTCGCCAAAAATGATATTTTGAACACCCTGGTAAATTACCGGATCTAATATCCTTGCGGGTGATGGAGCATCATCTTCAGCGATAACCTCATAGACTTCCTCACCCTTACGCGCCAGGTCTTGTATCTTATATCCGAGGTAGTCAAATATTTCTACCCAATTAACGGACTCATCATTATATTTTTCTTTCAACGATTTCGCAGTTTGTGACCGGGTACGTTCCGCAGAAAAATTGAACTGGCTGGATGGCATAAGAATGACCGGATTTTCTACGCTCGAATTTGTGATCTCAATATCCCCGGTTACATGTCCGTCAGAGTGCAAGTTTACCCTCTTGACCTTTATTTGTAATTTAATATCTTCCCAGATCATATGATAGCCGTCTGTTAAAGTTGTTATTTTAGGTTCTATCAATTTTTAATCCTTTATAAACCAAGGTTTCTTTATAAATCCCCGTCTCTTTTGCGTAATCTAAAATTGTCTCTACACAATCCTGATAAATATATATAGTCGGACAATCAGCAACCAGCTCTCTGAGGTAAACGCAATCACCACCCCAGAGTTTTTTTGTTTCCTTAAGTTTTTGAGCTACAGCAATCTGATTTGGCGATTTGCACTCCAACATTGCGATATAAATCCTCGTATTCTTACTGTCATAAAAATTGTAATCAAGAAAATACTCCGGCTTAATTCGGTGGCTGCAATAGTCAATAACTTCTGTACTGCCATCACTGGAATCAATTAATATAGCACCTAGTAATGATTGTTCAGCTAAGCGTACAGACTGAAATAATTCAGTAGTTTGTGGTCTCGCCATATCCTAACCTCTAATCTGATTCTTAGCCCTGATTTACCGGTATCCTCGTCAGTTCCGCCAGGTACTTATAAACTTCAAACCATTGCAGTTTCACCTCATCGTTCCAGCCTTCATTAAAAGCAGGAAACGCCGGCACGTTGCGGTTTACCAGAAAGATGCCATAATTACCCAGGTTCTCCGCGTTCTCTATTTTGCTTATAGTGTCCGCCGGTATACTTTTGTCTACCGTGGTAGACTTAAGTTTACTTTCGTCTACCCCACTTTGTGTGGTATTGGGTTTTTTTGATTTCTTACTATCACCTTTAATTTTTTGATACATATACGGCCAGGGAATATTGAGTCCCCAGCGCTCATTGAGACCTCCGCGAGCTGTCCAGGTGCCCTGACTGATATTCCAGCGTTTCAAGGTGGACTTTAATCCGTTCTCCTTGATTTCTGTTAGGATTTGTTCTTTGTGGCTGTCGTAATAAGCCTTTCGATCGGGAATATTCTTTGGTTTCTCCGGTACCGGTGTTAATTCCATTGTTATTTCCTCCTGCTCGAATTCCGTTGCATCCGTTGCTCTTTCGCTTTTTGGAGTGCTCTCCTGCGGTGTTTCTCTTTGTGTTTTAGGCTGTTGCTCAATATAACCCTCCTTCTCCAGTACATTACTAACTGGTATATGATTTTGTGGTTGATTCTTTCGCCACTCTGCCCCGGCCTCCCAGTTCAACCGGTTTACCCGGGCTTTTATTTTCTCATCCTTTTTCGCATCCCAGTGAGGAAGAGACTGAAAATATTCAACAAAACCACACGCGCAGGTGCTGAGATCAATGTCCGGCTCTACCTCACTTATTCCGACAAAACTATGGACGTGTGGTATTGTTATAACCAACCAATTCCTCCCCTATAACTTCGGTAATTAGCTCTTCTTGTCGTATGCCTTGCACGTTCCGTCAGGCTGTAGATTCGCTGCATGATCGCAATTTGATTTCAATGCACAATCATTGCAAATGGCTCTAAGGTCTAGTGTCCCAATATCCATATCTTCGCCTGTCAGTAGATTCTTCATCCTCTGGACTATGATTGTCAGTTCACCCATGTACTGATAGATGTCTTTACCGTTAGTCGTATAAAGTTCCCCAATATTTTTCTCTGTTAGTTTCATATTCCTCCTTAAATTAATCTTGCTATCAACTTTCTTATTTCTTCGCGGATTACCCTATCGTCTTTAAAGCCGAAAGAATTAGCTAACTGCTTTCCAGTAATGGCGTTTGCCTTGCCGTATTGCAATCTATCTAATATCCTTTCCTTTAACTCACTCATCTTTAAAATTAAAATTAGACTAACTTTATTCCGTCAACCATAGTCACGCCAACTCTCTTAAGATAGTTATCAGGGTCACTAACACCACAATATATTAACCATTTTTTAAGTTTTTGAGGCGTGATAATCGGTAATTTAAAGTACGCTTTTATTGCGTCTATCAAATTGTTGGGACAGCCTTTATTTTCCAGTGCCTCGTAAATATCTTCTAATGTGCTACCCCCGTATATGCGATTTCTCTCTTAGTCACCATCAGATATCCTTTTTATAATGAGAGGGTGTCTCGTGAAGATTACACCCTCCCAGGTTGATTTACTTTTCGCTGTTAGCAAACGCCAGTTGTGGAGATTTGAAATTTGCATCTACTCGGTGACCTGATGCAACAGCCGATAAAAGGTTGTCGAACTTTCCCGGACAACATTCCACTTCAAACGACACCGTGGTAACAACATGGGTGTCGATTACTTCGCCGTTCTCCCTTTCCTCGACCAGCTTTGCTTTTACGGATAGATTAGTGATACTATTAGCCTCTGCGTTGATTTCCATGAATCCTCCTATTTATTTTTAGCGTTTATAGTTTATAACCCTTCCCCGGACTCTATAGCTTCAATTAATTTGTTTACCTGAGACATCTTCACGTCTTCAAGTTTCTGGCATGATGCTCCGAACTTGGTAAACAAAAGGGTATTAAACTTCTCTGTTGTGTAACCCATCTTGTCTGCTTTTTGTTTGAGTAGATTGACTTGCTTGTCTGTGGCAGGTTTATCGGTATATGTCTTAGGTTGTTCTGTCTGCTCGTTTGGCTCTGTATTGGCGTCTATGACAATATCCTCGACATCTTGAGTAAATACATCAGATAACCTGCCTGCTGATAGTGCGGCATCGACTAGAGCCCTTTTCTTGGACATCTTGAGGATAGTATTAACCTGGGAATAAATATCGTCATTATCGAGCCGGTAGACGGTCCAGTGTCCGCCTGTTCTGCTTTTACGGTCCTGACTTACTAACTTTGATTTGTCCGTTCCTGTTGGTAAGTCCTTTTCGGATAACCAGCGGAAGCGATACTTTGACTCCATCGAGTTACATTCCCCGATTCCCTCAGAGATAACAGAGCCACTCGAAACGTGTATCAATCTGCATTTAATGAGATAACGAAAGAAGGGTGTCTGCCAGTTTTCAGATTTGTCGAGAATCTCATATGTGTCCGCTAGTCCAAGTAGTTTAGCGATCTTCTCGGCACCCGGTTTTAATAGTGTGGGTTTTTGAGTTCCGGGTATCACGCCATAGTCCAGGTCTTTAATCATTGTCGAATGGACTATCTTTTGGAAGTTGTTGATTGCCTGAATGTCCCTCTTGAATTGTGCTTCTTCTGGTAATATTAGAGCTGTTGACCTTAAATCTTGTGTCATATTCCTCCTTTTATTTCGTGTTGACCCTTAATGATTCTTCCTGCCAAGCCTTAACCCCAGGAATGTTAACACCGGCTCTTACGACCTTTCCGATTTTTACCAGGTCAGCAACCTTATATTCGTTAGGCAGTTTCTCAAAATCTTCCACCTCGAACTTCCACACCTTTTGAGTCCCCAGGTTGCCCATATCGGTATGGACTGTTTTTGGTTGAGCTTCCGGTACCGGTACCGGAGCTGCTGATTCCGTGATAACACCTTCATTGAGAGCAGCTTCTTTCCGTGCCGCCTCTTCACGCATCCGGTTAATCTCTTCGATCTCTTTCCGTTTGCGTTCCTGCTCTACCCGGTAAGCCAGTATTTTGTTGCGGGTTGTTTTATCCGCTTTGTCCAGTGGATCTGTCAGTATATCGAACTGGCTGTTTACCGATTTGAGATGGTCCTTGATAGGACTGACGTATTCCTTACGCATCGACTCGATTGCCTTACCTAACTTTGAGATAACGCTCAGGTCCTCGGTGGCGATTTTTACGTGCTCGTCATTGAGTATTGACCTCCCCTCGGCATATATCAATAACTTTTCGATCTGGCGCTGTAATTGCAAATAGTTTTCGACCTGGCTGGGTGCGATGTTGATTATGGCAGTTGTTTGAGTTTCAACCATATTCCCTCCTTTATCTTTTCAGGGTATCTACCAGTACCCTTATTTGACTGATCGTATCATCCATGTCCTCGATAGTGACTTTTTTGATCTGTATTCCGTTTAAATAGGTGTCGGCGTCTTGCCTGATATCATTTATGGTTACGCCGAGAGAAGAGTATCTACCAACGAGCTCGTGACCATGCGTTAAAATAACAAAGTCCTCAGAGTCACTAACTACCAATCCGGCGCGTCTCTGTTCGGGTGTAAGAACTGCTTTGAGTAAATTTGACCTTAACATCTTAATTACCCCTCAGAAGTTCTTTTAAGGTTTGTATCTGCCATTGTTGTTCAGCAGCATCCCTAGCAGCCCTAGCAGCCCTAGCAGCCCTAGCAGCATCCCCAGCAGCAGCCCAAGCATCCCCAGCAGCCCTAGCAGCCCAAGCAGCCCAAGCAGCAGCCCCAGCAGCAGCCCAAGCAGCCCCAGCCCCAGCAGCAGCCCAAGCAGCCCCAGCCCCAGCAGCAGCCCAAGCAGCCCCAGCCCCAGCAGCAGCCGATTTGTCTGTAATACAATTTCGTGCAGCTTCTATCGCATTTCGTGGTCTTTTGTCATCAGGATAAATGTCTTCGTAAAAATGTAAAACGTGTTCGGCATATCGACAGGCAAATTCGATTAATATATTATCGGATGGTTCGATGGTGCATCTAAGCGTCCAAATGGTGTCCTGCAGGCCGCAGACTTCGGAGATCTTATCTAATGGTATCGGTGTATCTTTACCGTAGGTTTTAATCCCCCCCAGAGCCTCACCCATTTTTTTATAAGATTCTGTGCAGGCATTTGCTTTATGAGCTAGATTAAAAGTTGTATTTAACATCTTGCCGCCGCCCTCCTGATTTCAATTGCTCTGAAATAGAGATCGAGGTTTTCTGCCCTTACTCTGATCGGATGAGTAGTTACGCCGTACTGTTCGACCAGCATGTAATACTGTTCACCTGGGTTGATGTCCTTGTCACTGAATTTACAAACGAACGTCTTACGTGCTGTGGTGAGCTTGGCTATCAACCCAAACTCAAATTTCTCGACCGTTTTAGGATATGTTGTTGTTGTGACCATCCGTGACCTCCTTCTTGGGTAATTCCGTGATTATTTCGAGTAAGTCCGACCAGAAATACCCGCCGGAAATATCTTCTTGGTAGAACAACCATTTGAGTCGGGGATCCGCATGCTCCACAATCTCCATGACAACAATCGATGTTGCCTTAGTGTCATAAGGATCCTTCTTTACCAAGTAGCGGTGACCGATTTGGAATTTGACCTTCTCTGTAACCAACCATGACCTCCTTTATTTGACCCTTATCTTGTTTTCTAACGGACATTCACCGTGATTGTTCCGATGCAGGCATAGGAGATTCTTATCGGATAACCGCCAGGGACACTTCTTGCATTTAGTTTGTTTCTTAAGACACTCCTGACAAATACCGTGACTGATGCCTTCGACACCCTGTCCATCTCTAAACCCCATATCTTTCCCACACCAGGCACAGACCGTCTTTATGAGATTTTTGTTTTCCATTTTACCTTTTCCTTAAAGCTGATTTGATAGCATTCAACACCCAACTATTACGAGTCGGGTATTTTGTCGACTTGCTGACAGCGGTATTCAATTCCGCCATCATGGTTTTCTTGATTCTGACCGGCAGTATTACAGTGTCTCTTTCTTTTTTCATTCTTTTTCCCCTTATGGTATTACCAGTATAAACCACATTTTATAGTTTGTCAATAGGGTATTACCGTTTTAAAATACTGATTTTTATCTACGTATTTTTAGACAAATACGGATATACCACTACGTATTACTACTATCAGTATTTTGGTGAATATTCGTTATTGTTAAGTCACGTCTGGCAACGCTATAGGACGCTAAAATTGGCGTTTGGGGGTATAGGGATATCGGTCAGCCAGTTAATACCTTGCCTTCAATGAGATAGCACAGGAAGTTGGGCATTTAAAAACTGTTTGTAAATGAAAAAGAAGGCCGCTCCCTATTATGAGAGCGGCCTTATTACATTATGTGTAATATTGTAATATTTAGTTATTCGTTGTCTCTATCCCTAAATTATATGGGTTACTACCAGGGCAATTAAAGATAAAATAACACTACCACTGATAACCCAGAGAGCTTTTATTAAAATATTGTTTGATTTCACCTTTTCATCCTGTCTGTTTAATATTGCACAAATGCCCTTATCTTTGTCATGTAATTCCTTGTCTATTTCTTTTAATTGAGGTCTTATACCTATCATTTCAGTTATAACATTTGATATTAGACTATCACCCTCTTTTGTTTTAAGCCTCATATCCGTGACGGCTAGTTTAACCTCCTGCATTTCAGTCAGGAGTCCTCCCCTGCCTTTTACGCCAAGTACTACGGCACTCAACTCTATAATAGCGTCATGGGTTTCTTGTAGTAACTGTCTGTCAGTAACTTCGCTCATGTTTTCCCTTTCTAAAATAATTTTGGATAGAAGCTTTTTAATAACACTGGCATCTGTTCGGCCAGATAACGGTATATTTCTTTTTAAACAGTTTCGAGAGGCACATATTTAAGCCTCGGTCTTTGATTTGCGGAAGTAGTATTGAGCTATCATTGTTTCAATAGCGATAGTTGCGCCAATAACTCCTTCCGGAATATTTAATATTCCCTTACCCTGTAATATCCATAGAACAGGGAAAACAACAACCATCATCAACAAAGCCAAGAAGTCATTAAAATTCTGCGGAATCCACTTCATGATTTACCTCCTTAATGATTTTTCTTTCCGGTGATTCCGGGTCTATGAGTTTGTATATTTTCATATTTAATCCTATAATCCATGTACTCCTGTAGTTAAGGCTGCGTGTTCTGATATTGCAGCAGCTATCATGCCTGCTACCGTTGCTGTGGTAGGATAGTCAGCCAAAGCTGCATTAATAGCCTCTGATATAGCTGTATTCATTAGTGCAGTGGTAGGATAGTCAGCCAAAGCTGCATTAATAGCCTCTGATATAGCTGTATTCATTAGT
>Ga0172381_10000838_pt1 | contig 38233 bp, 34 predicted proteins | sample Leawel6488metaG_FD_119754 | JGI IMG/M metagenome (GOLD analysis project Ga0172381, IMG submission 119754) | Leachate microbial communities from a municipal landfill in Southern Ontario, Canada - Leachate well 64-88 metaG | ecosystem: Engineered > Solid waste > Landfill > Unclassified | place... | reverse complement strand
TGAATTAAACTGCCACAAAGTTTGGGAAGATAATAATTATATGGCATTTCTCGGAATTTTCCCGAATACACTTGGGATGACTGTTGTTATTCCTAAAAAACATTACTCGTCGTATGTTTTTAAAATGTCGGATAGTGATCTTAAAAGGTTCATGATCGCGGTTAAAAAGGTCGCAAAAATACTGGATAATTTTTTTGAAGATGTCGGCCGAACAGCATTAGTATTTGAAGGGTTTGGAGTCGACCACGTTCATGCAAAGCTATACCCTATGCACGGAACAAACGTGAAAAAGTGGGAGCCAATCTTATCAGGCGAAAAAAACAAAAAATATTTTGATAAATATGAGGGTTACATTTCATCCCATGACGCAGATGCTGCTGATGACATAAAACTATCAAAATTAGCCAAAAAGATATACGAAAGCGCTAAGAAATAACTCATTTCGCACAATATTTGACAACGGATCCTTACTTTGGTTTGCTAGATTCGTATCAAATTAATAGTTGCGCGCAAATCCGCTTAATGCGGACGTGAAGTGCGGTATATTCCGCTACAGTCCCGCTACTGTAAAGTCCGAGGCATATAAAATAGCCGAGGAACGAGTCAGAAAACCAGCGTAACTTAAATCCCGAGGAGGAATATGAATTTAATGTTTAAATTTTTTAAAACACCCACTTTTAGGGCGTTTTTTATTTTTGTTTTTTTGTTTACCGCTATTTATACGTTTTTTATTCAGACAACCTTTGCTACAGCAAATACTTCACTTGATTACATTTATAGTTTTCAGGATTCTCAAACTGGCGGGATAATAGAAGATATGGATGAAGAGCCATCTCATCTGCAGACCGACTGGGCTATAATGGCATTTGCATCAGCAGGATTTGACCCAAACACAGTTGCCAAAACTGATAAATCGATTGTCGACTTTGCCTTACAAGATATTTGTAAATTATCAGCTGTAACTGACATAGAAAGAAAAATTTTAGCGTTAGAAGCAGCCAAAATTGATTCGCAAAATATCAACGGATGCAATTTGCATCAAAAACTTACTGAGTATATCAATATTGAAACAGGTCAAATTGGCGAGGATGTTATAAGTACCATTTTCGGTGTTTTAGCTCTGTCAGCACAAAATCAGATAATCCCTGCTAATTCTATTGATTACATTATATCTGCTCAGCAAGAAAATGGGGGTTGGGATTCTGGCTGGGGAACAGAAAGTAATATAACTGCACAAGCAATAATGGCGCTTGAATCAGCTACTTATACTGGCGAAGCGTTGACAAAAGCAAAAGAATATTTAAAAAATATTCAGACAGAAACTGGTGGTATCAAATACGATACAAACGAATGGTCGGTTGAATCAGATGCATTTTCTGATGCTTTTACACTAATGACTATACATGCAATGGAAGATCAGCCAACTGCTGCCTATTGGCTTAATAATAACTTTTCTATCCTAGACGATTTAAAAAATTTACTTAATTCTGACGGATCATACAACTTTAGTAGTGCATACGGGAAAACAACACCTGTCTGGACAACCGCTATTGTTGAAATATCTTTAAATCGGAAATATTTACCTATAAAAAATGATCTTTTTTTACCATACATAGAAAAAATTACACTGACTCCCTCGCCAATCACCTCACAAACCGTTACTGCCTCAGTAACAACCACAAATACACCTTGCGATACTACAACAATCGTTACAGAATCGTCACAAGAGAGCATTTTTGATTCAAAAGAAAAAACAATTGCAAAAACAAATTGGGAAGAAAAAAATATCGATAAAATTTCTGAGAATCAATTATCAAGCCAACCACCTACCGAAATAATCAAAACTAACAACCCTAAACTCACATTGAAGCCAACCAATGAATCAAAACAAAAATTTCAATGGTTTGATTTAGATTGGCGATGGATTATTGTTATTTTCCCCGTAGCACTTATATTCGGTGGATTATTCAGATTTTTGCAAAACAGGTATATAGATGAAAAATAGAAATTTTGCGTTGCTTATTTTAGTACTTCTTATCTTGTTGCTGCCCTCCAGCGCATCTGCAAACAAGGCCGGATTAGTTATCAGAAAATCAACCGGTGAAATAAAAACCGCCTGTGTTGAATTTTCGCAAGCATTTATAAGTGGCAAAGATTTATTGGAAATGGCAGGATTAAACCCCATTTTTGAAAATAAATTTTTAATAGAGATTGATGGTGAGAGATCAGAAGGTTACAAAAATCTTGATGACGACGACTCATATTGGTCGTATTGGATCTATGATGGTATATGGAAATACGCAAACTCTGGAGCGACCTATACAAAAGTTTACGACCGGAATGTCCATGGTTGGCAGCTTGCTCAAAGCCAACTTCGGATCCCATCGATCAATTTCGAAGATATTTGCGTACAAGATGTCATTGCGCAAGAGACTACTGTTTTACCAAAAGAAACGGATAATACTGCTAACACACTCAAAGTAAGCAACCCGGTCAATCCTACAGACAGTAGCAGACCAAATCAGATACTAGTTAACAACCAGGCTACTGAACCAAATACAGCCCCTGATGATTCGGCTATACAATATCCCAAAGACCAACCAGTAAACATTTTAAGTTTAACTGTCGATAAATCACCCCACCAAAATTTCTTTAAATTTTCACTAAAAAATATAATATTAGTAATTTGCGGATTTTTAATATTAGGCCTTACTCTTTTCTGGATAAAATTCTTTATACACCGCTATAAAAAAAGCCATTTGAAATAAGCCGCTAGGCACACAAAACGAAAGGTGTGAAGCTATTTGGACAGGCGAGATTTTATCAGACGATCCAGCGCAGCCGCACTGACCCTTTCAGCAGGAGCTGTTGCACACGCCGCAGCACCTAGGGTAATAACCATCAGGGTCGCAAAAACAGGCACTGTCGCCTCTGTCACCAAGACAACGCAGAAGCACGGATTCGACAAGAGACACAAGACGCTGTTTACCAGGGTCGGTGCGCTACAAGGCAACTTGCAGTACATGGTGAACGGCAGACTAATACCAAAACCAGCCCATCTGTGCACCGTCAAGAAGGGCAACATCATCACATGGAGGAAGGTCTAGCGGTCCCCGGGGCGGGCACAGCCCGCCCCCATAATTTTTTTGACAATTAGATTAATTTAGAATAAATTTTTTCAATATAATCTTTAAGCATCCTTGTAGCAGAAAAATTTTCCAGTGCCAACTTCCTAGCGTTTTTCATTTTATTTCGCCAAAGCTCTGTTACTCTTCCCTCATCATAATACGCTGGGACAATTTCCCACTCTAAAATGTCGTAAATGCTACTTTTGATATTTCTATCGTTTATTTCCCAACCTATTTCATCTGAATCTACTTCATAAAACCAACCATCCTTAGTTGAAAAATTAAGCGTTCCGTTTAGCGCCGCTTTCATACCACTTGTTCCGCATGCTTCAAATCCTACAACCGGTGTATTAAGCCAAATATCTGCGCCAGAAGTTAAACTCTTAGCAAGATTAGTATTATAATCGTCAACAAATGCGAGATTACCTTTCAGCTCTTTTGATGCCAATTTTTTAATTGTATTTACAGCAACAATGCCCTCTTGATCGTCACTGTGATACAGACCAGCAAAAAAAATATTTACAGGTTTCTCTTTGTTTGTGGCAATTTTTTTAATTCGTTGGATGTCCGAAAAAATTGCGAGTGGTCGCTTGTAACCTACAACACGCCTAGCCCACCCTATCAATAACTCGTCCTCTTTCCACTTTTGCTTGCAGGTTTTATTGATAACCGCCAAAAGTTCTTTTTTATTTTTTTGATGGGATTTGTACAACTCAGATTCATTCGAAATCATATCCCAAAATGGTATATGGATACCATTTGTTATGTCAATCATAGGGTGATTAGACCACACACTAGCTGCCTTTTCAGCATGAAGTTTGCTAACCGCATTTGCGCCACCAGAGCAGCGCAAAGACAACATTGTCATCGAGAAAATATCAGAATTTTTAACTAGTCCTTTTGAAACTAATTGCGAAACAGGCACCTGAATCTGTTGAGCATATCTTTCCAACAGCAGCGATACTAAATCATTAACAAAATTATCGTGTCCAGCAGCAACCAAAGTATGGTTTGTAAAAACTATGTTTTTTTTAGCAATTTCGCGTGCCTCCTCAAAACTAATACTCATTGTCCTCATAATATTTGAAATAACCTCTAGTGCCAAAAAAGCAGAGTGACCTTCATTCATATGATAAATTGATGGCTGAATACCAAGCGTTTGCAGAATCCTATATCCGCCAATACCAAGGACAATCTCTTGCTTAAGTCTAGTTTGCAAATCTGCGTCATAGAGATTTTCGGTAATTAATTTGTCGCCATTGTTGTTTTCGCTAATATTTGTATCCAACAAATAAACAGGTGCGGTTTTATTGTTACAAAGCCAAGCAACCGCAAAAACATCTTTATTTTGGATAGGAACCTTTATTAAAATTGGCTTATTTGTGGTTTTATCTCGCACCAACGACAGACCCAAATTGGCCGGATCTTGGATATAATCCAACCTTTTCTGGGTATAAAGTTTCTGCCTCGTGTATCCCTTATGATAATAAAGTCCAACCCCCACAACAGGAATTTTCTGATCAAAGGCCTCTCTGACAAAATCACCGGCTAAAACTCCAAGACCACCTGCATAGGTAGGCATATCATAGTCAAGCGCATATTCAGCACAAAAATATGCGATAGGATGGTTTGATAAAGTCTTATACAGATGTGTTCGTCTAAATGATTTAAACCAATTTTTATCTTCACTCATAAATAAATAATAGCAATTTGATCGGTGTGTGGAAAGAGAAGTGTAATTAAAGAAAGATCTTCAAAATATGATAAAATTATCCTATACGATTAAACACAGCAGATAGTGCGTGTAATTAATTTTGGGTGTGGCAACAGATATAAAAAATGATGATTTTAAGAGGTATTAATGTTTAAATCTAGAAAGGGATGGTCTCAACCGTTAGGTGCAACAGTATATGAAGATGGCGTTAATTTTTCGATATTTAGCGAAAAGGCAGCTGCAATCGAGTTATTAATATTTGAGTCGCATGATTTGAAACAACCAACACAAATTTTTGCTTTAGATAAACTAAATAACAATACTTTTAATTTTTGGCATATTTTTATAGAAGGCCTAAAGCCGGGATGGTTTTACGCTTACAGGGTAGACGGTCCACAGAATATACAAGAGGGATTAAAATTCAACAGAAACAAAATTCTTATTGACCCATATTCGAAAGCAATTAACGATAAACTGTGGTCTAAACAAACAGCAATAGATGATTCTGATAATCTTGATACTTCTTTACGTTCAATGATTTTAAATAATAAAACATACGATTGGGAAGGTGACCATCCACTCAAAAAACCAGAAAACGAATCAATAATTTACGAAATGCATGTGGGCAGTTTTACAAAATCTCCAACAGCTGGCAATAAATATCCTGGAAAGTTCAAGGGAGTGATAGAAAAAATCCCATATTTAAAAGATTTGGGGATAACAGCTGTCGAACTACTACCAATATTTAAATTTGATTCAAAAGATCCCTTTCCACATAATGGACTAAAAAATTATTGGGGTTATGGCACAATCGCATTTTTTTCCCCCGAAAATTCATACTTTGTCGAACAAACCAATCCTGATTGTCTTAATGAACTTAAAGATATGATCAAGCAACTTCATAAAGCTGATATTGAGGTAATACTGGATATTGTTTTTGGTTACACCGGTGAAGGCAACGAGGGTGGTCCAACTATAAGTATGAAGGGTTTAGCAAACAATATTTATTATATGTTGGCACAAGACAAAAATTATTATTTAGATTTTTCGGGGTGCGGAAATACTTTAAATTGCAACCATCCGTTGGTAGTTAAATTTATCACCGATTGTCTTGAGTATTGGGTAAAAGAATTTCATATCGATGGCTTTAGATTTGATGAAGCATCAATATTATCTCGCGGCGAAGACGGAACACCACTTGCCAGACCACCATTACCGTGGGCCATAGAGTTATCCCAGGAACTAGCAGAAACAAAGATAATCGCTGAGGCTTGGGATGCCGGCGGTCTTTACCAAGTCGGATATTTTCCAGGATATAGATGGGCAGAATGGAACGGTCGATTTAGAGATGAGGTAAGAAGATTCGTGAGAGGTGATCTTGGATTAGCAGGATCAATCGCGTCAAGAATATCTGGTAGTGCAGACATATATCAAATAAAGGGCGGGCTACCAATAAATAGCGTTAATTTTGTCACCAGCCATGACGGTTTCACAATGATGGATTTGGTTTCTTATGATCAAAAGCATAACGAAGCTAACGGCGAGAATAATAAAGATGGAATAAATGAAAATTATAGTTGTAACTACGGCGCTGAAGGAGAAACTGATAACGAAGGTATTATAAATTTTAGAAAACGACAGATTAAAAATTTACTCACGATACTACTGATATCAAGGGGAATACCAATGATACTTTCGGGAGATGAAATTGGCAGAACACAAAAGGGTAACAATAATGCATATTGTCAAGATAACGAAACAAGTTGGTTCAATTGGGATCTTTTAGAAAAGAACAACGACTTGCACAGGTTCGTCAAGCTGATGATTCAGCTTAAAAAACGCAACTACAATCTCCATCGTAAAGATTTCTTCTGCGGAGAAACAAATAAAAAAGGCACCCCAGATATTAGTTTTCATGGTTGCAGGATTAACGAACCGGGTTGGGACAATAATTCATCTAGGGTTTTATCACTGACGTTTGGAGCGAAAAGCCAAGAGACCGATATACACGTTATGATGAATATGGATGAACAAGAACTTGAGTTTGAAGTGCCAAAGATAGAAAATAAGAAATGGTTTTTATTTTCGGATACAAGTCAAAATTCCCCTGATGATATATGCGAAATCGGACAAGAAAAACCGATAGAAAGTTTACAATATAGAGTCAAGCATAAAAGCATTGTGATATTGATATCTAAATGATATTCTTTATTTGTAAGCACATTTTGAGATACTTTGCGAAGGGCGTTTCTTATGCAAGTTAAGAGGTATGTAAACAAAAAATACAAATCTTCCTTAACTGCCCTTTACGAGAAAGCAAAGTCTTTTGCCTCCAGAGGACAAAAACAGGTCAAGGAGCAAAAAATTTTGATGTTCGGCTGGGAACTGCCTCCTTTTAATTCAGGCGGATTAGGCGTTGCTTGTTACGAACTAGCCGAATCACTTTCTAGGAGGGGATCTAGGATAACTTTTGTATTACCTAAAAAACAAAACGTTAAATTACCTTTTGCAGATTTAGTTTTTGCGTCGGATAAAATAGAAATAACAGGTATTGACTCACCATTAAAACCCTATCAAACCTTAAAATCTTATAACGACGAAGTCGTTTTAGAGGAAAATTCGATGTATGACCCAAATCTCTTTGGCGAAGTTTTACGTTATGGCAAACAGGCCGCAAAGGTTGCCAAAAAGAAAAATTTTGATGTCATCCACGCTCACGACTGGCTTTCATTTCCAGCAGGAATAGAGGCCAAAAAAATTTCTCATAAACCATTGGTTGTTCATGTTCATGCAACAGAGTTTGATCGATCGGGTAACGGACCGATTGATCAGAGGATTTATAATATTGAGCGAGTCGGTCTAGAAAACGCCGATAGGATTATCACAGTTAGTCAATTTACAAAAAACAAAATTGCCAAAGGTTATGGAATAGACCCAAATAAGATTGACGTTGTATACAACGGAATTAATGCCACCAAAATTGTTCAAACTCAAAATTGCTTTAAAAATATCAAAAAAAGTGGTAAAAAAATTGTCCTGTTTCTCGGTCGTATAACAATTCAAAAGGGTCCTGACTATTTTTTGAAGGCCGCTAAAAAAGTGATTCATTTCAAACCAAATACTATATTTATAATGGCTGGCTCTGGTGATATGGAAAAACAGATGATTCAAGAAACAGCCTATCTCGGTATTTCTGATAAGGTTGTTTTTACTGGATTTTTAAGTCCAGACAAATTAAATAGCATATATTCCTCTGCCGACGTTTATATAATGCCTTCGGTTTCCGAACCGTTTGGCATTGTTGCTCTAGAAGCATTAGCAAACAAAACCCCAACTATTATTTCCAAGCAATCTGGTGTATCCGAAACTGTTGAGAATGTTTTAAAAGTTGATTTTTGGGACATTGACGAAATTGCGAACAAAGTTTTATCCGTACTAGATCATAAAAGCTTAGGGCAATGCCTATCTGATATGGGAGCAGCTGAAGTTTCAAATAATAATTGGGATGAGGCAGCAACCAAGTGTCTTCAAACTTATCGTAAAGTCAGGTAAGCTACAGTCATGGCTTCTATATGTTTCTATTTTCAAGTTCATCAACCTTTTAGAATTAAAAAATACACTGTTTTCGACGTAGGAAACGATCATGATTATTTCGGAGAATCTGCTCTCGACACTCTCGACAACAAAAAAATTCTAGAAAAAGTTTCAAACAAATGTTATTTGCCAGCAAATGCTGCATTTTTGAAATTACTAGAACAGCATCCAGAATTTAAGATCAGCTATTCTATTTCAGGGTCGCTTTTGGACCAATTGGAAAAATATAAACCTGAGGTTATCGATTCATTTAAAGCATTGGTAGCTACGGGAAGAGTTGAGCTTTTAAATGAAACTTATAATCATTCACTATCTTTTCTATACTCACCAGAAGAATTTCGTCGGCAAATCAAGCTGCACAAAGAAAAAGTTATGCAACTTTTTTCGTTTGAGCCAAAAGTTTTTAGAAATACTGAATTAATTTATAATAATGATCTTGCGATAGAGCTAGAGTCATTGGGGTTCAAGGGTGTACTTTTGGAAGGAGCCGATCACATAATTGGATGGAGAAATCCAAATTTTCTTCATAAAGCGAAAGGTTCAAAAAATCTAAAATTACTTTTAAGAAATTATAAACTTTCTGACGATATCGCTTTTAGGTTTTCAACTCACAGTTGGAATGAACATCCTCTGACTGCACCAAAATTTTCTAAATGGGTTAACGACATTAACGGAAACGGACACATAGTAAATTTGTTTATGGACTACGAAACTTTTGGCGAACATCAGTGGGATTCAACTGGAATTTTCGAGTTTTTAAGTCACCTGCCAGCAGAACTACTAAAACATCCTGACAATGATTTTGTGACACCTTCGGAAGCAATAGAACGTTTTGAATACGCCGGGGAACTTGATGTTAAAGATTTCGTCTCATGGGCAGATATTGAAAGGGACCTTTCAGCATGGCTTTCAAATCCGATGCAACATGATGCAATTAGCAAAATTTATTCCATGGAAAAAGATGTTATCTCGTCAGGTGATGAAAGAATCATTGATGACTGGCGTAAAATGCAAACGTCTGATCACTTTTATTATATGTGTACCAAATTTTGGGCTGACGGCGACGTTCATAAATATTTTAGCCCGTATGATTCACCGTACGAAGCCTTTATAAACTATATGAACGCTCTTCGCGACCTTAAGATGAGGGTTTTAAAATTAAAACGGCAAAATAAAAATCGAGCACTCAAAGCAAAAAAGTCTGTTAGTTTAAGAACAAAACCAAAGAACTCGCCAAAAAAGAAAACAAAATCAAAAAAATAATAATTTTTTTTATCCTACCCATAGAGTTATACTAAACCATTGATTGTAAAATGCAAATGGTGTAGTGTTTTTTTGTCCAGGCGTTGATCTTGCAGACCGACTGTAGCGATACGAGCAAACCTCCCTTCGTTAGAGCAGCAAAACGTGTCTGCGATTGATCAATGCCTTTGCAAAAGTGGGGACGGTGTTATAGACCGTCCCCGTACGTTTTAAAGCTTTTTTATCTGATAGTTTGTGCTATTTTAAATCTATGAGTTATTATAATCCGCCAAGATTCAAAAACCTCTTTGATCCCAAATCCAAACAACCTTTTGTTTTAAGTCGCTCAAAAATTGATTCTTTTATAAAATGTCCAAGATGTTTTTATCTTGATCGGCGATTAGGTCTTGGTGAACCACCAATGCCGTCTTTTACTCTAAACGATGCAGTCGACACACTTATGAAAAAAGAGTTCGACATCCTGCGCGCTAAATCTATGCGCCATGCTCTAATGGAAAAATATAACATCGATGCTGTACCACTGGTTCATTCAGAACTAGCTAATTGGCGCGATGATAATCATAAATACCTCGGCGCAACCACATTTCATAAAAAAACGAATTTCATAATTAGCGGGATAGTAGATGACGTCTGGGTTGCACCAGATAAAACACTTTTCATAGTTGACTATAAATCGACCAGCACCACTAAAGAAATTTCGTTAGATGACGAGTATAAGCAAGGTTACAAACGCCAAGTTGAAATTTATCAGTGGATTTTCAGGCAGAAAGGTTTTAAAGTTTCTGACACGGCTTATTTTGTTTTTGCTAACGCCCAAAAGAACAACGAAAAATTTGACGGGAAACTAGAATTTCTTGTTAATATAATCGCATATAAAGGGAGTGACAATTGGGTTGAATCAACAATAGAAAAAATTCGTGCCTGCCTCGAGAACGATACGATCCCCGACTACTCCCCAAATTGTGATTTTTGCAAATATCGACTTGCTGGGCAAAAATTAGAGTCTAAAACACCTGCTAAAAACAATTCTGCAACTATTATAAAACAAACGGAAACGCCTATAGGAACCAAAATCAAACAAAAAGAAGAAAAACTAACAAAACAATCTCTTTTTTAAGGAGGATTATGACAAAAGTACTGATGGTAGTTGCGCCAAAGAATTTTCGCGATACAGAATATTTTGTAACAAAAAGAATGCTGGAAGAAGCAAATCACGTTGTTGAAACCGCATCAAAAGTAACAGGAGAAATCACCGGTTTTGAGGGACGCATATTAAACCCCGATCATCGGCTTGTTGATATTGATCCGGAAGAATATGACGCAATTATTTATATTGGTGGGCAAGGCATGAACGAGTATCTATCAGACGAAGAGTTTACTCGTCAAGCTAAAAGATTTTTTGAATTGAAAAAGTTAGTAGCGGCAATTTGTATCGCACCAGCTGTTTTGGCAAATGCCGGAATATTGCAAGGGAAAAAGGTAACTTCCTGGGACGGAGTTAAAGATCTTTTGATTTCTAAAGGAGTAATTTATACAGGAAGTGATGTGGAAATAGACAGCAATGTCATAACAGCAATTGGTCCTGCCGCTAGCGAAGCGTTCGGTCTAAAAATCTGCGAATATTTAACCAAGATATCATCTTAATCCATAAAAAAAGGGCGCCTGTTGTCAGGCGCCCGGCGGGGGTCAATCAGTCGGGGTTGTTCACCTCCCCGACTGCTTCGTTAACGTTACTGCCAAGCGTGACCCACGCGGTCACGCCGACAATCACGATCAGGACCAGGAGCAGCACGTACTCTACAGTGCTAAGTCCGTCTTCGTTTTTCCAGAGTCTCTTGAGAGCGTCAAACATGGAGCCCACCTCCCACTAGTTGGGACCGCGCCTCTTGGCTTCAGCCCCTTATCGGACACGTACGCTATACCATAAAACAGAAAAAATGTCAAGACGGGGGGAAGCAAATTAAAAATTAAATATGAAAAATAAAAATGATAAATAAAAGATTAGAAAGAGTCGTCATTGCGAGCGAGTGCAACGAGCGCGGCAATCTATCATCTTTTCTAGTCTGTCATTCCTGCCCCGACTGCCCTTCGTAGCTTATTTGGCGAAGTGGGGTCATCCCGCACTTGATGCGGGATCTTTGCTCAAGCTTCACACCCCCTACACGCTCTATATCGCGGACATTATTTTTCTTTTTAATCTCTTACTTATAATTTTAATCTTTAACTTTTGATTTTTAATTTGTTTTCTGCTTGACCGTTCGGGTTTTGTTCGCTAATATTTAACTATGGGTCAGACGCAAATAAACGAACCAATAGATGTCATTGCAAAATTTTCAAAAGGCAGTATCACTCCATTAATCTTTAAATACAAATCTCGCGTTATCAAAATAGAATCTGTTGATCTAAAATACGATCTTCATCAAGACAAAGTCAACTTTTCGAGTTTTTCGGTTTTGGCTAATGGCAACAGTTATAAAATCAACTATAATGACCAAACTCATTTGTGGATCTTAGAAGAAATTTTTATATCTTAATCAAATAATGAATAAATTTGAACCAAACCACATTATCGCTCACATTGATATGAATAGTTATTTTGCTTCCGTTGAGCAACAGGCGCGACCAGCCTTGCGCAACCGACCGGTAGCCGTAACCGGACCATCAAAACGCACCGTTGTTGTCGCTGCCTCAGTTGAGGCCAAATACTTCGGAATCAAAACCGGCACACAAATTGCTGAAGCCAAAAAGCTCTATCCCAACATCGTTTTAATAAAATCCGATTGCCGCCGTTACGAATCTATTTCGGCACAGCTGATCAATATTTTTAGCCGTTTCACGCCAACAATCGAGATTTTTTCGATTGACGAAGCCTTTTTGGATCTAACAAACATTGCTCAAAATCTTAGTCAGGCGGCAAAAATTGTTAATCAAATAAAAAAATGTATTACCAAAGAAATTGGCACAAATATCAAATGTTCTGCGGGTATCGCAAATAATAAATTTATCGCCAAACTCGCCAGCGAGGCTAAAAAACCGGATGGATTAATAGTCGTACCGCAAGGCAAAGAAATCGATTTTTTAGACCAATTTGAGCTGTCCGATGCTTGCGGGATAGGCAAAAAAAGCGTCAAACACCTTAATCGACTAAATATATATAGTTTCAAAGATTTGCGATCTGTTAATCAGGCAGCATTAACTCTGATCTTCAAGTCATACGGGCTAAAACTTTATCATATGGCTCGCGGCATCGATAACAGCCCGATATTCCCTTATTACTTATCTGGCAAGCCCAAAAGTATTTCCCGATCAAAAACTTTCCCACAGGATATTTACGATGAAGATTATATCAAAAGGGTCGGATTATTTTTTTGTTGCGATATCGCAAGCGAACTCAAAAAACAAAATCTATTAGCAAGCTCATTAGGATTATATTTGCGCTTTTCAGATTTTAGTTTCGCCGGTGGCGGAGCGGCTATTAAATCGCCAACCGCTCTTTCAACCGATTTATTTTTCTATTTTAAAAAAAATCTTGAAAAATCCCCAATATGCAAGCCTATACGTAAAGTTGGTGTATGGGCAGGTGAATTAATTACGGACAACGGGCAGACAGCATTACTAAAAGATTTTGATAAAAAGTTGAGACTTGAAAAAACAGCCGAAAATATCAATAAAAAATTTGCCAGAAACATTGTTACCCCCGCTTCGCTTGCAGGACTAAATCTTGAGCAATCTCCCAGTTACGGATTTCAAAAAAGATTCATTAACTAAAAGACATAGGCCCGGACACTCTCTCGCGAAAGGCCGAGCCCTTAAAGCTTGTTGCTAAGTCAAATATTACCGCCGAGATCATAACCTCCGTTATTTCGGTCTAGATTCTCGACTACCATCCCCCTAGCAGTCTCTCCAGCATACACTGGGGTTTGTACTACTTCACAGCGGTGTTTTCCCTTGAGAACACACCGAACCGAACCGACAGTGGGACTGTTGCGGTCATCACCGTCGTAGGCAAACAGAAGACCCGTACCGTCGAGTCTGTTTTTCAGCCCTTCTTTCCCGAGCTGACCGAGGAAAAACCACACCGCCTCGGACGGCCAGTGAATGTCTGGGTCGGAAGCGATCTCCTTCGGCGATCCAGGCGACCAGACCCCCATCACAGCGATCCAGATCGCTCCGAGCACCCGGTCTTTGTGCTCGTCAGGGATCCTATCCCCTCGCCGCGCTTCAAGCTGGAGAAGAAGGTTGCGGATAACGATCTTCCACACCATGTCATCCTTCCTGCTGTCCTCAAGAAGAGGCTTAGGAAGCGTGACCATACAGATAACTCTTTGTGCCACACCTTCGAGAACATCGCAGCCCTCCCGAAGGAAAACCCCTCTCCCCTGTTCTCCACCTTGCTTGGACATTTAAAACCTCCCGGATCTTGTTATAAACAATCACACATCCCTTTCGCTAACGCGAAAGACGGCAAGAATCTACTACTTTTACACGTAAAAAGCAAGAGACAGAATAACGCAAAATTAAAAACGTGCAGCACGTGCCATAAGACAAAATTTAGAAATTTAAATAATTATCATCTTATTACTATAAAAGTAATAAATAACTTTTTTGTTTTTATATCATGATTATATATTTTTTGTTTTGCTTTATATATTAATGTATCTTGACAAAACTATCACCATCGGATTGCGGTTGTTATAATTTAGCTATCAAAAAATATGAAAGGAGGTGATAAAAAATGGACGAAGAAGAAAAAGACGTTGAAACACCGGAAGACGAGGAAAAAGAATTAGACGAGGACGAAGAAATTAGTGAAGAAGCAGAAGATACTGGTGAAGACGAGGAAGAGTAGTGATTTTTTACCAGAAAAGAGCCACAGTATGGCTCTTTTCTGAATTAAGTATTTCATATATGATCTATTGTAAATGAGTAATTTTTTAATAATTTACACTGCCTATTTTGTACTGATGCTAAGAGGAATTTTTTTGGCAATGGGCCGCACATGTTTTAAGACCGGTAAAGAAAATTTTTTGTTTTACCAAGCCTTATCACTATCCCAAGTGATCTTACTTTTTATTGCTAGCTTGACGACATTAAATACAATAATTTCTTCCATATCAGCACTCCTTCTTGCAGGATTTTATCTCCAACCCACGCCCAGAATCAGCAAATATATCCTATATTTTCTAATTGCACTCTCTGCGGTTGCACTTGCAACTTTGACAATCTAGTGAAGTTTGCTAGAGTCATTTCAAATGAAAAAGATAATTTTTTTGACCATAATTTCACTTATAGTCTTTACGCCAATTTGCACAGCACAGGACGAAACAAATTTTGCCACCGCCGAAGCTTACGCAAATGGCATAGAAGTCGGAGCATATGCCGAAGCTTACGCAAATAATGTCGAAGCCGAGACATATACTGAAACGTACACGTCTGACGGGACCGAAGATGTCGTTTACTCAGATACATTAAACGAAATTAGTAAGAATGCGGAAATAAACTCATATGGAATTTATTACCAGCAAACATCGCAAAATCAAACTAACCCGCCACAAGCACGATCTATCGCAAGCAATGATACAGAACAAATAAACAGCACCAAGAAAGAACCGACTGACACGGATGAAATTACTGTCAAAGTCGATACAATCTCCAAATTAGCTGATGACACCATCAAACAAATTGATATTATAGAAAAACAAAACGCCAAAACTTTAAGCTTATTTTTGGTGGTTTTGGTAGCAATCATCTTGATTTTAATTTTAACTATCGCAAATTTAATTGTGCAGCTTAAAATCAAAAATAAATTGCTACAAAACATCTGATTTAGGGTATAATAAATTTATAACCTAAGGAGGATAGATGAAGAAGTTTTTGTTTGTGCTTATAATACTAACAGTCGGATTTTCTCTTGCAGGCTGCAATATAAATTCTACGACAAATGAAACAGATGCCAACTCAACAGAGCAATCCAATACCAGCAATATCCCAATTCCTCCTGTCCCCGCAGCTCCTGCAGAATAAGTTACCGACACAACAAATAGAAAAAATACTTTCTTGTAATGGATTTTTGTCGGTTTGCGGCGTAGATGAGGCGGGTCGTGGTGCATTCGCTGGTCCACTAGTTGCTTCTGCCGTAATACTATCTGACAAAAGCATCCCGGGACTAAATGATTCAAAAAAACTTACCTCAAAAAAAAGAGAGTTTCTTGCTACTGAGATAAAAAAGCATGTTCGAGCTTGGGCAGTGGCACAAGTTGAAGTTGATTTTATAAATTCTTGCGGCATTCAAAAGGCCTCATATACTGCCTACAAAAAAGCAATATCGTCTCTTGGTGTAAAAACAGATTTTGTCTTACTAGACTATTACGAGATTCCAAATTTTTTTCTTCCACAACTTGGAGTAAAGTTTGGTGACAGGATATCTGAGTCAATTGCTGCCGCTTCTATAATTGCCAAAACACATCGTGACAGTTTTATGAAGCGGATATCAGACCAAAAACCATATCGCGACTACTCATTTGATAGACATAAAGGATACGGTACAAAACAGCACAGAGACGCAATATATCAATATGGTCTTTCGCCTCAACACAGATTGTTGTATTGTAAAAATTGCGTTAGATAAACCAAAGGAGACAAATGATTAATTTAAAGCCCAAGTTTTTAAAATTTAGGGTTGAGTCAATAAAAAAAGTTAGCAAAATATCAGTATTTAGGGAAATTAAACTACCAATTATTATTTGGATTATTAACTTCATCATAAGCGAAATTATTATTTCCGGCGGGCTTTACGCAAGAAGTGTCTGGTTGGTTGCTGTCCAATTAGTAACAATTGTCGTTTTCTTTTTGGTTTTAGAAAAAAGTAAACCAAAAACAAAGAAAGATAAATCACGTATGGCAATTGAAAATTTTGCGGTTTTTGCGATCCTTGATCTTGTCGTTATATATTTGGGTCTAGAAAGTTCAAATAGAGAATTTTTTAATTTTTATGGAACGTGGATTGTGTACGTTGTTGTGGCTGGATATCCTTTTTTGAACCTTAAAAAAGACTCCGCTGCCAACATAGAAATACCGAAACTCTCAAAATCCAACCAAGAAGAGCTATTGACAAAAGATAGCTACTCCTTATAATCAGATTGATAGTAAATTGTACAACTTAGGGAGGAGGTGGGAAATATGGCATATAGCGTTGAATCCAAAAAAACTGGAACAACCTATTATCTGCACTCAAAAGAGGTCACACTAAGAGGTGGAAGAAAGCAAGTAATTTATTTCTTTGCGAAAGATGAGAGAGCAGGAGCAGTAGATAGTCTTCCAGCTGGTTATGTTACAATGGAGAATCCAAGAACTGGTCTACCAATGCTTAAAAAAGGTTAAGCAAAAATTTAGCACAAAGACAAAAACCCTCTGTAAAGAGGGTTTTTGTTGTAACAGAACACTGATTTTGCTAATATTTCTCTGATGAAACATAGATTACAAAAGAAGAATATTTCATTAGTTTTCAATTTTTTAAACCTTCCTATTGATTTGGCAATGGTTTTGTTTGCATTTATTGTAGCATATGTCGCAAGGAGTACAGCCACCAGTCCGATCCCCGTTATTTATATCTGGCCGTTTACTAAATATCTTAATTTAGCTTTTTTAATGCTACCAATATGGATTCTGGCTTTTAGTCTCGCTGGTCTTTACAGCCAAAAACGAAAAAGGGTTTTTGAGCTTGGGCAAATCATTGTTGGCTCAAGTTTGGGTGCTATGGCAATGGTTTTATACGTTTTTCTACAACGCAGCGATTTTTTTTCAAGACTGATTGTTTTTTATATCTGGGTATTGGCAATTATTTTTGTAATTTTGGGAAGAGCAACACTAGGTCTAATAAGAAATAATTTTTACGCTAAGCGACAAAATCGTATTTCATTGGCAATTATTGGTAAAAAAGATACAACAAGCGAGAATTTAATATCGCAAATTTTATCAAAACCAACCTTAGGATATAAATTAGTTGGTTTTATTGGTATCAACCAACCCATCTCATTTGAAAATGTAAGTTACCTTGGTGAAATTAACAACCTTGAGAAAATTATATCCGACAAAAAGCTAGATGAAATAATTATGACCGATACTAGTTTAGATAATGCAACATTATTTAAAATTTTGAGAATATGTCAGGAGAATCAAGTAATTTTTAAGGCCGTACCCGCCCATGCTCAGGTCAGCACTCGCGCCTTGCAATACGACGAATTTTCTGGGGTCCCAATAATAGAGTTTCAAGGAACTGCTTTGCAAGGTTGGGGTGTTTTTATAAAAAGAATTATGGATATCATATTTTCACTTTTAGCTCTTATTCTGACATCACCCATCGTTATAATTCTATCAATTGTTATCAAATTGGATTCAAAAGGTCCAGTAATTTACAAAAATGTTAGAGTTGGAAATAAAGGAGAGTTTTTTACTTATAAATTTAGGACTATGTACATAGAACATTGCACAGGTAATCTTTACGGTGGAAATAGAGCCGAGGAATTTCAAGATTCACTTATAAAATCGGATAAAAATATTAAAAAAGGCGATGCGTTATATAAGATTGCCAATGACCCTAGAGTCACAAGAATAGGAAAGTTTTTGCGAAAAACCAGTCTCGACGAATTGCCTCAATTTTACAATGCCCTAATCGGGAATATGAGCATTGTTGGTCCTAGGCCACATCAACCGAAAGAAGTCCAGCATTACACAAACGAACAACGAAAATTACTTTTGATAAAGCCCGGCATAACAGGATTGGCACAAATATCCGGACGAAGCGACTTAAGTTTTGAAGAAGAAGCAAGACTCGATATTTTTTATCTAGAAAATTGGTCTGTAGGTTTTGATTTGTACATTATGATTAAAACATTTTCAGCAGCGATAAAGGGCAAGGGTGGATATTGATGCAACCTAAAAAAGTAGCTGTAGTTGCGGAGTGGTTGACAAGTAGAGGCGGCGCAGAGACAGTCGTTGATAATTTGCTAAAAATATTTCCAAGAGCAGATCTTTACACCTCAGTTTACAACCAGCAAGTTTTCCCTGAATATAAAAACCGAAACGTTAAAACAACTTGGTTACAAAAAATCCCATTTTTAAGCAAAAAACACCAATTACTAGCACCCCTTTTACCAATTGCAATGCGAAATTTTAAGGTGATGGGATATGATCTAATTATTTCTAGCTCTTCTTCAGTAGGGAAATTTATAAAAAAAACTCCTGGCTGTATCCATATTTGTTACTGCCATACACCAATGAGATACGCATGGGAACCAAAAACAGACAATCGTATTATTAAGCTACCTCTTGGCAATATATTCGTAAAAATACTTAAAAAATGGGACTTAGAGTCAAATGGTGAAATTGATTATTTTGTCTCAAACTCAAAATATACAGCTGAAAGAATAAAAAAATTTTATCACAAAACTGCTACAGTCATATATCCACCTGTTAATATTAACAATGCGAATAAAAATATTACCAATTCAACTATTAAATCAGATTTTTACTTCTGTATTAGTCGTCTGGTAACTTATAAAAGGATCGATTTAGCTATTAAAGCATGTATTAGATTGAATAAACGATTAATAATTGCTGGAGACGGGCCAGAGACAGAAAATCTAAAAAAACTTGCCAGTGGACACGAAAATATAAGCTTTCTAGGACAAATACTTGACGATAAAAAAGTGCAGCTATACCAAAAAGCAAAAGCCGTCATATTTCCTGGCGATGAAGATTTTGGTATCGTACCAATTGAGGCAAATTCTTTTGGGACAGTTGTAATCGCTTTAAACCGAGGAGGCTGTAAGGAATCCCTTATTAACGGATTAAATTCTGTTATGTTTGATAATCAAACCGTAGACGGTGTTTGCGATGGTATTAAAAAATTTGAAAAAATGCGTTTTAATCAAAAAGATATCATTCAAAGCGCCCAAAGATTTTTACCAGAAAATTTTTCCAAAAATATAAAAGATTTAATTAATAGTATAGAGTCTTCCACTTAGTGTCAGTGGGGTGACCAAAGGAGTAAAATGGAGATTGCAGATTATATATCAATGATCAAAAAAAATGTCGTGGTTTTTATTGTAATGATTGCTCTGTTTGGTGGATTAACAGGATATTTTACAACCATTTCTAAACCGATTTATCAAACTTCCATAGCAATCGACATAATTCGTCATCAAAACCAAAAGCAAACCGATGTGGATTATTTCCAATACGACAACTATTACAACACCCAAGCAGCAGGAGCAATCTCAAATAATGTCGCGGGATGGCTTTCGTCAGCATCAGTTGTATCAGAAATATTTGCCTCAACTGGCTACGAAAGACCTATCGGTAATTTAAGAGATATAGATAAGATTTTCACGGCTAAAAAAAAGGTCACGGATTCAAGTGTAATAGATATATCATACTCCTCAGACGACTCTGTGAAAGCGGAAAAGTTAATAAGAAAAGTAGGCGAAATCGTCAAAGCAAAGGTTGCTGAATATAATGAAAACGATTCGTCGGGAACTTTTGAGGTTTTTGTCAGCGAACCAGTGGTTGTAGAGACACCTAAAATGACAAGCTTAAACGTCGTTATTGCATCAATAATTGGTTTGTTTTTGGCATTTTCCTATGCAAGCATTAAAGAATCGCTAAAAAAATAATTAATGGCTAATGGCAAAAAAATACCAATCGACCCAATAGGCAGAGCAAAAAAAGTTACAAGACCCGAGATAAATGTCAACAATACACGTTACAGGATAAAAATTAAAAAACCGGATAGAGATAAACGGCTTGCCGCAAAAAAATTAAAAATTAAAAAATATTCTATTTTATTTGCCATAACTTTTACAGTCATAGCTTCAACTGTCGCACTAATACAAACTTCATCAGCTTACAAACTTTATAAACTTTATAAAGGCTGCTCAAATACTTCTTATATAGTTGGATTCCAAAACAACGCAGAATTAAGACCAACGGGCGGGTTTTGGGGGAGTTTCGCATTTGTAGAAATTCCCAGTAGCATTCGAAAAACCCAAATTATTTTTGAGACTAATCCGTATAAAAACAGTAATAAAGTAGAAAAAGAAGCCGACGTACTTTTACCTGAACCAATGCAACAAATATGGAAAGGAAAATCACAAAGTTTCGTTAATGCAAATTGGTCACCAGATTTTCCGCAATCAGCAAAAACTATTCAGTGGTACTTTGGTCAGGGTTGGAATAAGTCTTCTAATGGTGTCATAGCTGTTTCATCGCTTAGCGTAATTGATCTATTAAAACTTACAGGCCCAATTGAGATGGAAGACAGAACCTTGATAACAAGCGAAAATTTTAGTCGAATAATGAGTCAAAAAATTGATACTGAATATTGGTTTCAAGAAGAGAACCATTTAATTAACGAACCAAAAACAATTATTAAAGACCTTTTTCCTATTTTTATTGAAAAAACTAAAAAAGTTCCGCCACTTAAATTATTTAAATTTTTACACGACCAATTAAAATCAAACCGGATATTGGTTTATTTAAACAATCCAAAAGATCAATCGATTATTAAAGATTTGGGAATATCCGGTGAAATCCTTCCTTATGAAATAGATTATTTATATGTAAATTCTACTAATCTCGCCGGGGAAAAAACAAGTTTAAATGTTACCCAAAAAACTAAATACTCTGTCAAGAACGAAAACAATGCCTATATTGGCAAACTAAAAATTACAAGGTCGCATATACCAAATATTTGGCCAACTCATCCAAACAAAAATTACACTCGGGTTTTTGTTCCACTAGGATCAAAAATTGTCAAAGCAAAACTTGACGAAAAAGATATTTTAAGCCAAATAGATCAAAGCGAAGAATACGGTCGTAGTGTATTTGGTTTTTGGTTTTCTACAGATCCAGGGCAAACCATGACAGCAGAATTTGTTTATGAACTTCCTTTCACACTTGAGTCACAGCATGATTATAAAATAACTGTCCAAAAACAACCCGGAACATTACCCGAAGATATTGATCTTAATTTGCCAAACAAAAAAATCATTCGTCAACAATTTGACGAATCTAAGATAGAGCTCTAGAATTATCAAGTTGTATCTGATAAAATAAACGAAGACCGCAAAAAGGTATATTTTGTATTGAAAAAATGACTGAAGAAATTAAAAAAGAAAGTTACGACGCTAGTCAAATAACAGTTCTAGAGGGACTTGATCCGGTTAGAAAAAGACCCGGCATGTACATTGGTGGCACAGGAATTGAAGGCCTGCATCATCTTGTTTGGGAAGTACTAGATAACTCAATTGACGAAGCTCTTGGCGGTTATGCTAACACAATTAGCATCGAACTATTAGAAAACAATACCGTACGCATTATTGATAATGGTAGAGGCATTCCTGTTGATATTCACAAACAGACAGGTAAATCTGCACTTGAAACCGTGTTAACTGTGCTACACGCAGGTGGAAAATTCGGTGGTGGTGGATATAAAGTATCCGGAGGCTTACATGGTGTGGGTGTTTCTGTTGTGAACGCTCTAAGCGAATATTTTGAGGCCGAGATACATCGAGATGGTTATGTCCATAGGCAAACTTACTCTAGAGGAAAGCCAACAAATAAACTTATTCAGGGTGAAAAAACGGATAGAACCGGCACGACAACTATTTTTAGACCAGATTCACAAATTTTTGAGACCATAGAATTTAGCTTTAAAACAATTGCCGATCGCGCAAGACAGCAGGCATATCTAACAAAAGGTGTAAAAATTTCTGTAATAGATGCACGCAAAAAAGAAGAAAAGAAGAAACTTACTTTTTATTTCGAAGGTGGAATCAACGCATTTGTTCGTCACATAAATATAAACAAATCTACCTTGATCGATCCGCCAGTGTATATATTTAAAGAATTTGATGGTACATCGGTTGAAGTTTCACTTGCTTATACCCAAGACTTTAATGAGCACACGTATACCTTTGCCAACAATATAAGCACAATTGAAGGCGGAACTCATTTAACGGGTTTTAAAACAGCACTAACTAGAGTTATTAATGACTATGCAAAGAAAAACGATTTAATCAAAGGGGTCGAAAACGGATTAACCGGTGACGATGTCCGAGAAGGATTAACCGCCATAATCTCTGTAAAACTTACTAATCCGCAGTTTGAAGGTCAAACAAAGGCAAAACTTGGTAATCCCGAGATTAAAGGGATCGTCGAATCCGTTGTGTCATCTAGTCTCACACAGTATTTCGAAGAACACCCCGGCGATGCCAAAAGGATTATTGAAAAAGTTACTTTATCAGCTAGAGCAAGATTAGCGGCAAGAGCCGCTCGTGAAACGGTTATTAGAAAAGGTGTTTTAGAAGGAATGACCTTGCCTGGAAAGCTAGCCGATTGTAGTGAGAAATCTCCTGCTAAGTCTGAAATATATATTGTAGAGGGAGATTCGGCTGGCGGCTCCGCCAAGCAAGGTCGTGATAGAAAATTTCAAGCAATTTTACCCCTGAAGGGAAAAATTTTAAATGTTGAAAGAGCAAGATTAGATCGGATGCTAAGCTCCGACGAAATAAAAGCACTTGTTGTCGCTATTGGTGCCGGTATTGGCGAAGAATTTAATCCTGAAAAAGCTAGATACCACAGAATAATTATTATGACAGATGCCGATGTTGATGGATCCCATATCAGAACATTGCTTTTAACATTCTTTTTTAGACATTTTAGAGAAATAATCGAACGAGGATATATTTATATTGCACAACCACCATTATTTTTAATCCAATCCGGTAAGGAAAAAAATTATGCTCACACCGAAGAAGAAAAAGATGAAATTGTCAAAAAAATCAATCAAAAAAAAGGTCGTTATACGATTCAGAGATATAAAGGTTTAGGCGAAATGAATCCGACTCAACTATGGGAAACCACCATGGATCCAGAAAATAGAAAACTTTTGCAGGTAACAATTGACAATGCTGAAGCAGCCGACACAACATTTTCAATGTTGATGGGTGATGAAGTGCCACCGCGCAAACGATTTATACAGACAAGAGCAAAATCAGCAGCTAATTTGGATATTTAGTATGGAAGAAATTGAAAACAAACAAATCTCACAAGAATCAGAACCGAAACCCAAACAAGACATAGCCGAGGAGATCAAAACCGAAGCTGGTTATATTTCAAACAGACCAATTATTACGGAGATGGAACAATCCTATCTAGATTACGCAATGAGCGTTATCATTGCTAGAGCATTACCAGACGCACGAGACGGTCTGAAACCTGTACACAGACGTATAATTTATGCTATGGGGGAGATGAATCTCACTTCGACGTCCAAATACACCAAATCGGCTAAAATTGTTGGAGAAGTTTTGGGTAAATATCATCCACATGGTGATATGGCAGTTTATGACACCATTGTCGGTATGGTCCAAAATTTTAGGATGAATAATCCCCTTGTCGATGGTCAAGGAAATTTTGGATCTATGGACGGTGATTCAGCAGCAGCCAGTAGGTATACTGAAGCAAGAATGAGTTCAATAGCCGAGAGAATGCTTGACGATATCGAGAAAGATACCGTAGATTTTACGCCAAACTATGATAACACATTAAAAGAACCAACTGTTTTACCAACTAAAGTACCTAATTTATTACTAAATGGTACTGTCGGAATTGCCGTTGGTATGGCTACGAATATACCGCCGCACAATCTTGGCGAGCTATGCGATGGAACAATAGCCTTAATTGATAATCCGGAAATTTCGATTGATGAACTTTCTAAATATGTTAAAGGACCTGATTTTCCAACTGGTGGTGTTATTCATGGATCACAAGGAATCAAAAACGCTTTTGCTACAGGCAAGGGAAAACTGATTATAAGAGGCGAAAGTGAAATTATTGAGGATAAAAAGGGATTTAAAATCATAATTTCTTCTATCCCCTACCAAGTAAACAAAGCTGATTTAATTACTAAATTGGCAAATCTAGTAAAGGAAAAAAGGATTGATGGCGTTACCGACATAAGAGATGAATCAGATCGTAATGATTCTGTCCGTATCGTAATAGAGCTTAAGTCAACTGCATACCCCAAAAAGATTATCAATAGAATTTATGATCTGACTTCCCTGCAAACCGCTTTTCATATAAATATGCTTGCATTAGTTGAAAGGATTCAACCAAGGGTTTTGAATTTACGAAGTGCTTTGCAAGAGTTCGTCAACCACAGGATTGTTGTTGTGAGACGAAGGACACAATTTGATCTAAATAAAGCCAAAGAACGAGCCCATATTTTAGAAGGGTTAAAAAAAGCACTTGATATCATAGACGAGATAATCGAAACCATCAGAAAATCTGCTAGCCGCGAAGATGCACAAAGAAATCTGATTGAAAAATTTAAATTTTCCGAAATACAGGCAAATGCAATCCTCGATATGCGTTTGTCGGCCCTTGCTGCATTGGAAAGACAGAGAGTAGAAGATGAACTAGCAGAAAAGAAAAAATTAATTGCCGAGCTAGAAGCAATTTTATCGGATAATAACAAGGTTTTAATAATCATAAAGGATGAATTAAAATTTATTAAAGAGAAGTATTCGCGAGAAAGAAAAACAAAAATTATTGATCAAGAGCTTGGCGATTTTAAAGCCGAGGATTTAATACCAAATGAGAAAGTTTTTGTAACTTTAACAAAAGGTAATTACATTAAAAGAGTCCCCGAAGACTCATATAAAAAACAAGGTCGTGGTGGAAAAGGAATTATTGGAATAGTACCAAAAGAAGAAGATGAGGTTCTTCAGATGGAGTATGCCAACACCCACGACAGAGTTTTTTTCTTTACCAATCAAGGAAAGGTTTTCTTGAGCAGAGCGTACGAGTTACCTTCAGCAAGTCGCCAATCTCGCGGACAATCGATTGTAAATTTAATACAGTTATCCCCTGAAGAAAAAGTCAGTTCAATGCTGATTTTCCCCTCAGATGAACAATTAGAAGGTAAATTCTTTACTTTTGCTACAGAACAAGGAAATATAAAGAGAACTCCAGTATCCGCGTACCTAAATATCAGAAAAACTGGTATTTTAGCTATCAAAATGAAGCCAAATGATCAACTCAAATTTATCAAAGTTACGTCTGGTAATGATTTAATTGTGATGGTTACTAAAAATGGACAAGGTATTTTATTTGAAGAAAACCAAGCCAGACCAATGGGTAGAAGTGCAGCAGGAGTAATCGGTATGAGACTAAAAACGGCCGATCAGCTTATATCTATGAATTCGTTTGGTAAAGATCCGGTTATTGCAAAACAATTCGAGTTAATTACAGTGCTTCAAAACGGCTATGGCAAAAGAACCGAAATTATCAAGCATTTTCCGTTACAAAAAAGAGGAGGCTATGGAGTAAGAGCATCAAAAGTCTCTAATAAAACTGGTAATGTTGTGGAGGCATTAATTACAAACGAATCAAACTCCGACCTTATAATGGTTTCAAGCCACGGTCAGGTTATAAGAATTCCGGCAAAGTCTGCAAAACTTTTAGGGAGAGACACACAAGGTGTTAGACTAATGCGACTTAGCGGAAAAGATAAAGTTGCTTCAGTCACAGTTAGCACACCAGAAGAAAAATTAGAATTTTCTGTCGAATCGGTTAGCGATATTGTTACAAAACAAAAAGAAGTCAACGAAAACTTAAAAATTAAGCCGGATATACAAGTAAGTAGGTATGATGACAAATGATATAAAAATTAATTTACCCGAAGCAGTTTCTGTTAAGAGATTAGCAGAAGAACTTTCCGTTAGTCCGAGCGAAATCATTAAAAAATTAATGCTCTCGGGTGTACTGGTAACCATTAATGAGAGTATGGATTTTGACACCGCTGCAATTATAGCCAGTGAATTTGGTTTTGAAGCCACTCCAGAGGATGAAACCACGCAACAAGAAAATAGCTTAGTCGAAGATAATAAACCAAGAGCAAAATCAGTGCCCAGACCACCAGTTGTTACAATTATGGGACACGTTGATCACGGGAAGACAAAACTTTTAGACTTCATCAGAAATACTAAAATTATTGATACTGAATCTGGTGGAATTACCCAACACATAGGTGCCTACCAAACATCAATTACTATAAGTGCAAATAAAAAGAAAGTTGAGAGACTAATTACTTTTCTTGACACTCCTGGACACGAAGCATTTTCAGCGATGAGAGCATATGGCGTTAACATTACCGATATCGTTGTGCTGGTAGTTGCAGCAGATGAAGGTGTAAAACCTCAAACACTCGAAGCAATATCGCACGCAAAAGCAGCTAAGGTACCGATTATCGTTGCTATAAATAAAATTGACAAACCAGAAGCCGACCCGGATAGAGTCAAAAGAGAATTGTCAGAGCACATGCTTGTTCCAGAAGAATGGGGCGGAAAGACACCAATGGTCCCTCTTTCGGCAAAAACAGGTGAAAATATTGATACTTTACTAGAAACAATTATTTTGACAGCTGATATTGAAGATTTCAAAGCTACCCAAGACATCCCAGCAAAAGGTATGATAATCGAATCAAAAATTCAACCTGGAAAAGGACCAATTGCAACCGCCATTATTATTGATGGAATACTACACACATCAGACGTAATTGTTTTTGAAGATAATTATGCAAAAATTAGATTTTTAGAAGACTGGACAGGAAAAAGAATTAAACTAGGCAATCCTTCTGATCCGATTCTTATTGCAGGATTTAAAAAAATTCCTAGAAGTGGCATTATATTCAGAGCTGTCAAGGACGAAAAAACTGCTAAATCTATTGCAGAAAAAATTCAGAAAAAAGATTCTATCAAAACAATTGCAAAATCGATAGGACTACAGGAAATTTCCGATCAAGCCAAAGAGGGCAAAATTAAAGAATTAAATATTGTTTTACGTGCTGATACCAAGGGTTCATTAGAAGCAATTAAAGATAGCTTAAACGAAATTGTAGCATATGACATAAAAATCAATATTATTTCTGATGGTATAGGCTCGATCACCGAATCCGATGTTAATCTTGCTGTAGCTAGTAACGCAGTAATATTAGCATTTAGGGTTGTCATACCCCCAACTGTCTTAAAGCTGTCCGAAAGAAGTTCCGTTAAAATTTCGCGATATGATATTATATATCAATTGATAGACGATGTAACTGCTGCTCTTGAAGGCATGCTGGAACCAGAAATTGTAGAAACAAAAATCGGTACACTTGAAGTTTTAAAAATATTTTTAAAAGTAAAAGGCAAAGGAATTATTGGCGGTAAAGTAATTTCAGGTAAAATTACCCCGGGAACGAGAATCCATGTCATACGTGATAGCAAAAAGGTTGGCGAGCTAAAAACAGAATCAATTCAAATAGGCGGTGAAAAAGTAAATCTTGTAGAAGCACCTGCGGAATGTGGAGTTAGCTACGTCGGTGAGTTTAAATTCAAAGTGAAAGATATTTTAGAATTTATACTCATTGAAGAGCACCTTAGATCAATAAAGAAGAAGTCTGATAAATAAACTGTTAAAATAGTAATGTAAAGATAAAGGAGGAAAAATCAACCCAATTACTTTTGGCTATGTGTTGGGTTCAGCAAGCGAAACATTTTCATTAGTGTCTGCCGTGTTTAGTAAATTTACGGTTTTATCACTTGTTGATGTTTTAATCGCCGCTCTGTTTTTTTATTGGTTATACTTAATGATCAAAGAAACAAGAGCTGTTCAGATAATTTACGGAATATTACTTTTAGCAGTAATCTGGGTAATAGCCAGAGCATTACAGTTAAGTCTATTAATTTTTATCCTGCAAAATACGCTAACTGCTTTAATCGTAGCAATTCCAGTTGTTTTTCAACCAGAATTGCGTAACGCACTGGTCAAAATCGGTCGGACACGATTTTCAGCGGATTTTTTCGATCTGAAGAAAAAAGATATTTATTATATTATTTCTACAATCAGTCAAGCATGTCACATTTTGGCAAAAAATCGAACAGGTGCGCTAATTGTAATAGCTAGAGCCGATAAGCTCAAGGAAAATGTCGAGAAGGGCGAGACACTTGATGCAAAATTAACACTGGATTTGCTTTTGACAATTTTTACACCAAAATCACCACTACACGATGGTGCAGTTATAATTTCAGGTATGAAAATAAAGGCCGCTCGCACCGTTTTACCGCTATCATCTGAAGATAGATATAGTTACAAATTTGGTACCAGACACAAAGCCGCTATAGGACTTTCGAGTATCACAGACGCCGTAGTATTAGTCGTGTCCGAAGAGTCAGGAAAAATTTCAATATCTGTTAATGGAAATATGGAACATATCGAAAGCGAAAATTTGGAAAAAGAGTTATCAAAACTTCTGGTTATAAAGAAAAACAAAAATAAAGAGGTCGATAATGTTTAGGGATAAAATTGTTAATTTCTTCAAAAAAAACTGGAAAACAAAATTGTTATCAATTGTAGCCGCCTTAACAGCGTGGTTTATAATTTCTCTTAATCAATCATCTATAGTTAATTATCCTAATAAAATAGAAATTGATTTCAAGGGATTAAAAGAAAGTCTGGTATCTGTCGCAGCAGACGACAGTGTCCAAATTAAAATTAATGTTGACCCCATTGATCTGAAAGATCTTAAAGACAGTGATTTTAAAGCAAGTGTTGATTTAACTGAACTTGAAAACGGGGTATATGAAAAAGAAATAAAAGTAACTACTACTTTGCCTGAGGTACAAATAATTTCTTGTAACCCCAGAAAAACGACTGTTAAAATTGATACGCGGGAAACAAAAACAGTCCCCGTGCGTGTAAAATATGATGGTACGGCTGCCGAGGGATATATTGTCTCAGACGCAACGGCAGAACCGGAAGAAGTAAAAGTGATAGGACCAAAATCGACCATAGATAATATAACTGAAGCCGTAGCGCCAATTAAGATAAATGGGGAAAAAGAAGGATTTGAAAGAGTATCTCAATTATTTGTTTATGATGCACAAGGTGACGAGATAAAATTTGTCAAAATAGATCCTTTATCAATAAAAACAAAAATATCCGTTACGCCTGCGGGTGATACAAAAACTGTCGGAATAAAGGTTAAAACTACTGGAAACATCAAAGATGGTTATTGGATTAATTCAATTACGATAGAACCTCAGACAGTGACTATTTCTGGTTCAAGAACAAAACTTTCACAAACTCAATATGTCGAGACAGAAGCAATTGATCTAACAAATTTAGATGCTGATAAAACTTTCACCGCACAACTAAATGTTGATAGTGGAATTAAGGTCGAAGATAAATATTCTTCGATTAAAGTTACAATGAATATAGAGGAGTCGCAACAAACTAAAATAATTGAAGTCTTACCTAAATTTAAAAACACACCGTCCGGTTTTAATGTGACAACAAATCCCCAAAAAATTTCCGTGGAGATAACCACCAGCAAAACTTCAATTGAAGAATCAGATATAGCTTTAGAAATTAATTTGGGATTATATGGAGAAGGACAACACGAAATCGAACTTTCTAAAGACTCATTTTTAGTTGCCAGCAATATAAAAATAGAAAAAATCTTAACCAACAAAATTAAGATAACCCTCGAATAACTGTTAAATATGCTTTGAGGATTGACTAGTTGGGATTTTTAAGGTATAATAGCAACCAGCTTATTATGAAAATAAAAAGCGACGAGCCTCCCCAATATAGGGTTGCCAGTCAAATAACAAGATCGCTGAAAATAATTAGCCGATTGGTTAAGATTCTAGGCGAATATTGTTCGAAACATTTTCAACAGATTAGACGGCTTATTAGGGGTGAAAAAAAGCTCGTTATGAATTTCGGACTATTGTTTGTGTTGTCAATAATTCCATGGGTCTCTGAGACTTCATATAATCAAGGATTTTACTCAGGATTAAATAACACCATTGAACCACTTGATCCAATAAGAACAGGTCAATTCGCAGAAACTATCAGCAAGTATACTCCAGGCGTTGCAGTCGAATCAGACGAGATTGCTTTAACTATTATGGCAAAAAGCGATAACTACTCACTAGATCAACAATTAGCAGTAAATGTTGGTAAAGATATAAAGGGACCAGAACGCCAAGACGCTACCTACACAATTCAAAGCGGAGAAACCATAACGCAAATTGCAGAAAAGTTTAATCTTCACGTTGCTTCAATTTTAGACGCAAACAGCATAAGCGCTGAGAATCTCAAAAAAGTCAAAGAAGGCACTGTCTTAATAATCCCATCGACCGATACATCCACTTCAAACGATTGGCTAATTGCTGTTAATCAAGCAGAAGAAAAGGAAAAAGCCGCGTTAGCAGCAGCACAAGCTGAAGCATTAAAGAAAAAGCAACTTGCATCTGCTAAAAATAGAGCCTTGGCTGCTAGCACAGGTTCTAGCTCTGGATATGGCGGGATAGCCACTGGTAGCATTATAACCCCAGTTAGCGGTGGCGGTAAAGGTATCTCGCAATATTTTGGGAGAGGCCACTCTGGTGTCGATTATATGGGTAACGCCGGCACACCAATTATTGCTGCTCAATCCGGGAAGGTAATTTTGGTTTCGTCAGGATGGAATGGCGGTTATGGTAACCAAATCGTAATTGATCACGGAGGTGGAAGAGCTACAAGATACGCCCATCTTTCAAGCTTCGCTGTTAGCGCAGGACAAATTGTTAGTCAAGGACAAAAAATTGGTGGTATGGGAAATAGCGGTCGAGTTTATGGTAGGACAGGCATCCACCTACACTTTGAACTAATAATCAATGGTCGCCCGGTCAATCCATTGTAAATAATACTATGTTAATAGATTCGGCAAAAATAACAGTAATTTCGGGAAGTGGCGGCGATGGAGCTGTTAGTTTTCGTCGTGAAAAATATATCCCTAAAGGCGGACCTGATGGTGGGGATGGTGGGGATGGCGGTAATGTAATTTTTTCTGTTGCGCTTAACGTAGACACTTTAGCTTTTTATAATACAAACAAACTCCACAAAGCCGAAAATGGGCAGAACGGATCTAGAGCAAAAAGACACGGAAAAAATGGAAAAGATATTGTTTTACCTGTTCCGCCAGGGACAATGATTATAAATGGGAAAGATCAATCACTTATAGCTGATTTAAAAAACGAAAATGATCAAATAATTGTTGCTAAAGGCGGCAAAGGCGGTCTTGGTAATGTGCATTTTAAAACCGCAACTAATCAAGCACCGAGACAATTTAAGGCTGGCGAACCATCCGAACAGGTAGAAATATTGCTTGAACTTAAACTTATTGGAGATATTGGAATAATTGGATTACCAAATGCCGGCAAAACATCACTTATAAATTGTCTAACAAACACGCAGGCCAAGGAGGGTAGCTATCCATTTACAACTATTGATCCAAATTTGGGTGCCCTAGATTATAAAAAGAAAAAAGTTATTATTTGTGATATTCCCGGATTGATTGAAGGTGCAAGTAAAGGAAAAGGACTTGGTTATAATTTTTTAAAACATATAGAAAGAACTACTATTTTACTACATCTAATTGACGCAACCAGCAAAAATCTTGAGGATGATTACAAAACGATTAGATCCGAAATTTCAAGTTATAATAAAGATATTATTGAAAAACGAGAACTCATTGTCTTAAATAAAATTGATCTTGTTAAGAAAATGCCAAAAAAGTTTAAATACGATGTGGCAATTTCCACACTTACAGGCGAAGGATTAGACACCCTGAAGCATCTAATATTTTCTAAGTTATGATCTGTGAGGTTCTCGTAAAGCGTGCTGTAGGTGGTGGAAAATCCTTCGACTACGAGACATTACAATTAATAAAACCACTTTCTCTCGTTGAAGTTCCTCTTGGTAATCAAATCGTTTGGGGAATAGTTATCCGCACCAAAGAAAAGTCAAAATTTCCGGTAAAGCCGATTAAACGGGTGCTCTCCGCTGGACCAATCTTGAACCAATTACAATTTGATTTCGCCAAAGAAATATCAAAATATTTTTTAGGATCGTTAAGTGACACTTTAAATAGGTTCGTTCCAAATCTGAATATTAAAGATCTCAAATCGATATCAACTAAAAATCGCACATACAAAAAATTAAAAGCAAAGAAGCCCGTTTTTATTATGGGAGAAAGAAATTCCAGAATCGAACATTTTTGCCAATTATCAGACAATAAACAAAATCTACTTATTCTCCCAACACTAAAAAATGTTTACAAAGCAGAAAATTATATTAAAAAAATTTCTCCCGATTCAAGGGTTTTTGTTTTTCATAGCCAACTTGCAAGTATTCGAAAATCTGAAATTTATCAAGCAATTCTAAACGGCGAAAGTTGCATTGTTATAAGTACTCGACACGGATTATTTTTACCATTTTTGAGATTGTCTAATGTATTTATTGACGAACCGTTCAACTACGCTTATCAAGAGGATCAGGCACCGTACTATAATACTTTTATAGCTACAAGAATTCTAACAAAATTGTCCGGCGCAAGACTAATAGTCTCCGACAGTTGCCCAAATTTGATTGACTATAACGCTATTATAAAAGATAAAATGGACCTTATAGAGCTTAAAAATAATTTATATTTTACAGTTTTCAATAACTCTAAGAGAATTACCGAAAATAGATTTTTTATCGAATTAGTACAAAAAATACTCACAGAAAAAAAATTGATTGTATTTATTGGAAATTTCAAAGATACACACAAAATTTACTGTGGCAATTGTAATAAAAAAATTAAATGCACTATCTGTGGTGGTGAGGATTTTATAGAGGAAAGTAATAAATGCAATAAATGCCATTCAATAATAAAAAAATGCCCGGAATGTGCTTCTGAAAAAAAATACTATGCTGGACTAACCTATGCAAACATGATTAATCAAATAAAAAAAATGTGGCCAGATTTTTCCGACTCTATCGGAACTAAAGTAAGTAAGTCTTTTAAAAAACAAATTTTGGTATCCTCTTACCGAGAAATTTTGATGCTCGAAAAAGACATTGATACATTCGTAATAATAGATTTTGATCAAATTACTTCTTCTCCTATTTTTTCAAATAGAATCAATTTATTTAGAAAAATTTTGGATTTTAAATCTATTGGTGCAACAAAAATAATTATATTTTCAGATGAAGAAAATAAATATCTAGACGATCTAATAAGTGGTAACTGGCGTAATTTTTTATCAAGAGAGTTAAAAGATCGTAAAATCAATCAGCTCCCCCCCTACTCTGTTCCAGTCGAAATATCTTGCAGTGCAAAAACAGAAGAGCTTGCAAAATCTAAAGTTGACAAATTTTGTAGTCGATTAAATTCAAAAATTTTAAAATTTTCATTGCCAAATACCAAAAAAGGCAATAATTTTATAGCGAAACAAATTCTTTTTTTGAATCATAACTTCAAGGAAACGGACAAAGATTTTCTCGCCTCAAATAATATTAAAATAAAAATAGGACCAATGGATTATTTCTAAATATAATTTGTTGACTAGTTTTGTTATGATAAAAATATGAATATTGCGTTTTTTACAGATTCCTATGTTCCAGTTGCTACAGGAGCTGTTGTCTCCATAGAAACTCTTAGATTATCTCTAACAAAGTTAGGTCACAATGTTTATGTTTTTGCCCCAAAATATAAGGGATGGAATAAAAACGAATCAAGGATTTGCAGGATGAGTGCAAGATTTTCAAAAAATTATCCGACCAAACCAATCAAATACCCTTTACTTTCTCACCAAAAACAACAAATAGAGAGATTAAAACTTGATATTGTCCATTGCCATTTTGAACATGACACATTTAATTATGGTGCGAAGATCGCCAGAACCTTTGGAATTCCCCTTTTTCAAACTTATTACAAGGTTTTTCCTTTCGAGATAAAGCAAGAAAATGGTTTATTCAAAAGAAACCGCTATCACACAAGCGCAAAAAAATTAATTGAATACTCAAAAGAATGTGATAAAATTGTTGCTTTAAGTGCAACCCAAAAACATATCTTACAAAATTTTGGCGTAATTACACCAATTGATGTTTTGCCAGTTGGTATTTTTACTAAAGATTATAATTCTATTCCGAAAGATGTACTCAAAAAACAATTCTCTATATCAGAAGAGAAAATAATTTTATACATTGGTTCGATTAACGATAAAGGCAATACATCTCAAATTCTAAAAACTTTTAAAATAATATATAAAACTATGGAGAATATCCATCTGATAATTGTTGGAAATGGCGAAAAGATCGATTATTACAAACAGGTTGCTAGCAGACAGAACTTTGCAAAACATATTACGTTTACTGGCGCACTTGAAAAAAAAGTTTTAAACAAAATCTATGGAGCAACCGAGCTGCTTATTTATCCCAAAACGCTCGATCCAGAGCCACTCGTTATTTTAGAAGCGTTCGCTGCAGGAATTCCAGTCGTTGCACAATCTGGGGTAGGTACACAAGATCTTATTAAAGAAAATCAAAACGGACTTTTATCTGGTGACTCAACGGAAGATTTTGCCGAAAAAATTATGTTTCTTTTAAAACGTGACAAGATCAGATTAAATTTGTCTATTAAAGCCAGATTAGACGCCCAAAATTATAGAGCTAGCCAATTAACCAGTGATTTGCTACAATCTTATGATTCATTTATAAAATAGACACAATGGAAATTGTCAAATCGCCAAACAAAATACTTTTTACAAAATCACAAGAAGTCACCAAAATCGACGATAGCATTCGTAATTTGGTTAAACAAATGCTTGAAAAGCTATCTACCATTGAAGGCGTAGGACTTGCTGCCCCTCAAATCGGAAAAAACCTTAGGATAACCGTCATAGGTTTTCAACCTACGGAAGAACAAGTAAAGAGAAATCCTTTTTTAAAACCAATACCTAAACTTGTTTTAATAAACCCACAAATAGTAAATCACTCAAAACAAATGGCAGTCGAAAAAGAAGGTTGTCTTTCGGTTGGTAATAAAGAAATCGCGGTGCCAAGATACGATAAAATAGTTGTACAATTTCAAGACGAATTTGGGAAAAAGAAAAAATTAAAAGCACGCGGATATTTAGCAAGAATTATTCAGCACGAAGTCGATCATCTAGAAGGAAGAACTATTTCGTATTATGAGTAAAAAAAATGTTATCATCGCCTTTTCGTCTGACGAATTCTTTGTGGATATTTATAAAGAATTAAAAAAAAATGACATTTTAGTAAAAATTTTAATTACAGAAACCGCCAAACCAAGCGGAAGAGGATTAAAGATCACAAGTAATCCAGCATACAATTTCGCCTTTGAAAATTTCCTCAAAATTTATACCCCTGAAAAGTTTGATAATGGTTTTATAGCAAAATTAACAGGTGAAGTTAGCAAATTAAAAGAAGATTTTAATGTAATCGGGTTAGTTTTTGCATATGGCAAAATTATTCCACAAATAATAATTGATCTTTTTAATGATAAAATTATCAATATTCACCCATCACTATTAGAAAAATATCGAGGTCCCTCCCCCATCCAGCAAGCAATATTAAATGGCGATAAGACAACAGGATATTCAATTATAAAAATATCCAAAAAAATGGATGCTGGTGATATAATCGATTCAAAAAAAATTGAAATTAACTCTAATGATAATTGCAAATCATTAAGAAAAAAAATTTTAAACAAAGCACTCGGAAATTTACCTGATATAATTGATAATTTTTCCAAAGGTAAAGTGAAATATATAAAACAATCCGAAAAAAAGGCAACATACTCAAAAATTATTAAAAAATCAGACGCTCAAATTACATTAAAAGACAATTTTAAAACAGCATTTGGAAAAATTCGCGCATATCATCTTTGGCCAAAGGCATTTTTTATTATTTTAGATAAAAGATTTATTATTCATGATGCAAAAATCAAAGATGATAAACTTGTGATTTTAAAAATCCAGATCGAAAACAAAAAAATTATCAGTGCAAAAGAATTTTCAAACGGTTATAAAAATTTATTGACTTATTTTCCCAAATATGTTAAATTTACTCCGTAGAAAGTTGATTAATCAGAGGGAACAAAGAAATGCTAGCTATCAGATTACATCGAGCCGGAAGAAGAAACAGTAGCTTCTTCAGAATAGTGTTAACAGAGAAATCTAAACCAGCAAAGTCAGGGTTCAAGAAAGTCCTTGGTTGGTATAACCCGCACACAAAGGAATCTTCATTTAAAAAAGAGGAGATTTTGTTGCATGTCCAAAATGGTGCACAAGTATCAAACAGTTTAGCTAAAATTTTAATTGGAAATAAAATTACTCACAAAAATATAAAATTTATCCCTGATTCACCGAGAAAAACAAAGAAAAAGGATGGATCGGCAGAAAAAACTGTAGGAAAACAGCCGGAAGAGCAAAAATCCGAAGAACCAGTTGAAGATTCTATCAAGACAGAAAAAGTAATTAAGGATATACAAGCCAGAAAAGAAAAACAAGACGAACAAGAAAGTTAATAAACGGGAGGCATATGGAAAAAGACCAACAGTTTGTCGAAATGATTGTGAAAGAGATCGTCGATAAGCCCGAAAAAGTAAAAACTGAACGCAAAGTAGATGAAATGGGTGTTTTAATAGAGTTAACAGTCGACCCTGAAGATATGGGGAAAATAATTGGAAAAGAAGGAAAAACAGCAAAATCCATTAGGACATTGTTAAGAGTGCTTGGAGCTAGAGAAAGAGCAAGAGTAAATCTAAAAATTATTGAGCCAGAAACAGGTAAAGAAGTCGGATCTACAAACGAAGAAGATATAAAGCCAATATCTGAAAGATCGACCGGAATTATCTAAAGCAAAATTAAAACTTACAAAACGGTCGCCAAAAGGCGACTGTTTTGTATAATAAACAAATGAAGTTTACAATAATTACACTTTTCCCTGATTTTATCAAATCCTTAGATCAATACTCCATTATTGGTCGTGCTAAAAAGAATAAAAAAATTGAAATTAGAACTATAGACTTACGTGAATTTGGTATCGGACCACATAAACAGGTTGATGATAAACCGTATGGCGGTGGAGTTGGAATGCTGTTAAAAGTTGATGTTGTTTCGCGTACAATTAAATACGCTAGAAAAAAAGCTAAGAGCAAACACATTGTTATTATGTTGTCACCCGAAGGGAAAAGTTACTCTCAGGAAGTAGTTGAAAAATACACAAATTTTGACGAAATAATAATTTTGTGTGGACATTACGAGGGATTTGACGCAAGAATAACTAATCTGGTTGATGAGGTCATATCAATTGGACCATATGTACTAACGGGCGGTGAAATACCCGCTATGGCAATTGTAGACAGTGTCTCGCGCCACATAAGCGGTGTTTTAGGAAAAGACTATTCCAGCGAAACAGAAAGTTTCTCTATCTCAGGTGGCAAGAGAATAATTGAATACCCACAATATACCAGACCCGAAGAATTTAATGGCAAAAAAGTGCCAGAAATTTTACTCTCCGGAGACCACAAGAAAATAGCCGCGTGGCAAGAGAGTAAGAAAAAAACTATAAAGTTTTAAGAAACCAGCGGTAT
>Ga0172381_10000837_pt1 | contig 38240 bp, 21 predicted proteins | sample Leawel6488metaG_FD_119754 | JGI IMG/M metagenome (GOLD analysis project Ga0172381, IMG submission 119754) | Leachate microbial communities from a municipal landfill in Southern Ontario, Canada - Leachate well 64-88 metaG | ecosystem: Engineered > Solid waste > Landfill > Unclassified | place... | reverse complement strand
TATATAATTGCTTTCGCTATATCTTGGAGATCTATATAAATTTCTTCTTCTAAATCTATCTTTTAATTTTAAAAATCCATCTTCTGTAATATAAACTTCACATTCATAAGCCGCAACTAAATCTTGTATTTCTTTCCATGCCTGTTTCCCATTGAAAAAGGCATAGGGAATATCTGATATAACTGTAATATCATCTAATTTTAATTTATCTATTGGGAAATTACAATCAATTGCAATTAATTTTATTAAAAATTGTATTGGTTTATTTAACCAAACACGACTTGAAATATCTTCATCTGTTATATTTTTATTTAAAAATAATCTTGCAGCATCTTTACCACGTATAGTTAAATAATTCTTAGAAGAATCAATACTAAAAGTATCTGCATACATTTCTATTTTTGTAACGGTTTCATTATCAAAACCAAGCTGAACTACACATTTTAAATCTGGTTCTATCAAATTATAATATGGGCTTGCAACATTTTCTCTATTAAATAATCTATGACTATTATTTAATACAATATCACAATCGGCAGCGCCATATCCAGCTTCTATAAATTCCTTTGACCTTGAAATTCTAATTGATTGCAAATCACTAAAATCTTTTTCATATTGAAAGGAATTTGGATTATTAGTATGGGCTTTAACACTATATGAAAATTTAATATAACCTAATTTTGCTTTTTCAGAAAAAGATGAGCTTAAAATTGCTTTAAACTGTAAGTATCGTCTTGATTGTTCTGATGCAATTGAATCTCCATTATTATATTCAACCCATTCTCCCCAAATTGGGTCATCAATATCTGTACATGTCCTGACAAAGATTCTAACATTACCATCAGAAAGCCACTCTATTGTATCCCAAGAAATGAAATCTGGCCCACCTTCAACTAATAACCCAACCTTGTCATTATCATTAACATTTGTAATAATACCACTTGTATTATATTCTCTTGTCGTTAATGCAGGATAAATTTTAATCATATCACCAATGGCAAATTTTTTATCACCACTAACAATATTAAATTTAATATATCCATTATCACCATCATTAAAACCATATGGTTCATTTAATACGGCGTCTTCAATTCTTGTTATATTTTTATTATATACTATAAAGTTTGTTTGCTGATCTGTGGTTTCATTATCAATAGAAATTAAGTTGAATATTTCGCCTTCACCGGGGTAGTAGTATGATGCCGCAAAATCACCACTATATTCAATAGTACCATCCCCAATATTATCTTTATCATAAGCAACAATAATTGTATCTGAATATTGAGGGCTAATAACTAAATTTCCTAATAAATTTTCAATACCAATATATTCTTCTTCGTCATCATTATTAATAATGATTTCAAAGCATTTAAACCACGAATCATAATTTTGTGGCCCAGAAACAAAATTATTATTTAACCAATCAAAATAAACTGAATATAAGACATTTCTTACATCTGCCTTTTGGTTCTTTTCTGTTGCCTGAGAAATTGATATGGACATTTTTTAACCTTAAATTATTTTTCTCTAAATGAAAATGAATAAGTATAACTTGATGTTTCTTGTTCTTGTTCTAATTTTGAAGTTTTTCTTCTTGTTGTTGAAAAGGAATCTGGAACAAGATACCCGTCATAATATCTTTTTAAATCATCAACAAGCCTTAATACCTCTTTTTCTTGATCCCATTCAAGTAAACGATCTCTAAAATTTACATCAGCCTTTTGTGCAGTCATTGTAAATGTTCCACGAGACTTCACTGATAAATGATCTTTTTTAACTGAACCATCTAATAAATCAACTAACGATGCTGAAGTAGAAAATTTTTCTTCCCATGTTGCTGGATTGTTTGTAAAACGCATAACTTGAGACCAATCATTTACCTCATATTCACAAAAATATTCTCTTGGAACAATTTTTAAATCTGCTAATTGTATTTTCTTTTCTTCATTTCTTGACTCAAGAATATTAAAGTAGATACTTGGAGAAGTGTATAAGTAATCATTTTTAAAAATTGGATATTCATATTCCGCTTCTACATAGTGATTTTCATATCTATCAACAAAATCGCTTGTAATAATTACTTTTTTGTTTTTAACATTAATTGTATAATCAGTATTTTCTGTTAAAATACTTCTTACCTCTGTTTCTATATTTACAGCATACAATCTATAATTACATATTTCTGAAAACTGCACATAGAATATGTCACCATTATTAGTAATTGTATCATTTAATATATCCTTTGTCAGTAACAGATATTTTAAATATGAATTATTAACAATTTTATTTCCGGGCGTTGGACTATCTGATGAACCACTATTAATAATGCCACCAAAATAATCTGCATCAAAAAATAAATTAGCCGCAGGAATGCCTTGATATAAAATATCAGTACCATATCTTAAATTATAATAAACTAGTTGATATGCACTTTTATCTGAATCGTTCCCATTATAACTTATTGGTATAAAAAATTCTGCAATATTTTTACTATTAATATCTGACACAGATATTTGCTCACCCTTTGTTAAAGTACCATTATAATCTAATGGACTTGCGTAATATGGTATTACATTTGCCAGTAAATAATCATGCATATCTAAAATATTTGTGTATGGCTCAATATCAAAAACTGTTTTTGGATCAAAAAACGAGCCAGATGTTTCATAAAATGTTGTTAAATTATTTGACGCTGGGATATTAAATAATAAATGTTCAAATCCATAAGAATCATAATCTATCCCAATATATGAACCAGAGCCACTAATTGGAGAAGTTAAATTAATTGCATATGGATTAGTAAAATGAATATTTGACACCCTCATATATTCTGGAAATGGTGTTAACATTAAATCACTATTATTTATAACATCAGCACCGCTATAGCCAATATAATTAACTTTTAAATATCTACAATATGAATCAATATCTCGTATTGCAATATCAATTCCAAGACAATTTGTATATACATTATCTACAATCGCATCACTCGCAGGAACATATGTAACATTGTCATTACTAACCCATACGCTAAAGCTATTATCATATATAATACCATTATATGATGTTGCATCACGTAAGCCAGCAAAATCACAACTTCTCATTTCACCAAAATCTATACCTACACTATTTCCTGACAAAGCTAAATTAAAATCAGGGGTATTCGTAACTGAGAAATTAAAATCTCCACTTTCAGGAAAGTAATCTCCAGACAAAATAGAAACACTATGAGATGGAAGATTGTTATCTAAATAGTTTTTATGATATAAAAAGTTAATTATACCAGCAACACCACTATATGGCAAATGTTGAATATCACTTAACAAATTATAATCCATAATATTTAAATGATATGTTTCGTTACTATCAATTTGTATATTGCCAGAATAATGTAAATCTAAATTAACAGTAGGCCCAGATAAAGCCTTTCCTTCAATTGCGGCATTACTATTAGACAATAAAGATTGACAATAAACATAATCATCATTTACCGTCCCTATTAATACTATTTTTAAAAATCTATAATCAACATCGTCAAATGTTACAACATACGATGCCCCTTCATCTTTAGCTGGTAAAACACCACTTGCAAGAGTCTTAAATCTTTTCCTATTATTAGCTGATAAATCCGCACCCTGTATAATATATTCATATGGGCCAACACCATAAGCTATATTTCTAAAAACAAATTCAATATTATTATAAACTAAATTTGATTTTGCGCCACTTGGATTAAAATCAATTTCAATATAACTATCAACATTATTGTCTACAGTTGTCCAATATGTATTGTTATCATTATCACGCAAATTATCTGTATGAGTATAAAACCAATATTCTGCTACAATTTTTTGTCCAATATCTAATAAACACGTTTCACCGTTTTCATTTACCACTTGTACTGTAATATCACTTTTTGCTAAATTTCCAATTCTATCAATTTCTTCTAAATAATCATTAAAAGAAAGTAATATTTTCTTACTATAATCACGATCACCCTTCTTATTAACAACATAAAAATCTTGATTAGTAAAATTTTTAATAATTGGATAATTAGAAACATAAATAGTAGTAACTATTCTTTGTGCCTCTAATTCACAAAAATATACAATTTCCTTGACAAAGGTTTTCATTGTAAAATCTGGAGCCACATCCCATCTATTTATATAATCTGGATTCCCATCTGCATCTTGATTTAAAATATTTGATTCAAAGGCATATTCATCTTTACTATATAAATCAACTGTGCCATAATATCCTTTATCAGGAGTAGAGGCATCAGCTTCTGTGTCGTCAGCATGGCCCATTACTTCTAAAATATCTATAATACGTTTACCAGAATTATCATAAGATAATTTTTTTCCAAATGCGCCTTTAACGCCAATAAGAAATTTATTCACACCATAATTTGGTAATCGTGACACAGGCTATCTCCTACTTTATATATCCATCAATAAAATTTTCTTTAATTTTATAAGCATGTTGTTGTGCTAACTTAAATTCATCTTCATCATATTGTTGTTTGCGCCATTCGATAATAGATCTTGAAATAGCACCCAATAAATCTGTCGATTTTGTAATAATAAATAAACTTAATTCATATATAGCCCTATATAATGGACTATCATTATAATAACTTGGGTGTTCTTTATGTAAAAGTCTAAAGAATTTTTTAACATCATTATTGGCAACAATCTCTCCTTTAATAAACATATCTTCTGCTAAATTAATAATGTTTAATGCCTTTTCATCTTTAATGTCGTTTTTTACTTCATCAAGTAAAAACAAAATAGCTTCTAAAACACAAATTTTATCATTAATTAATGCGCCCCAAGCATAGTTTATGTTATTTGGTTGTGTGTTTATATAATAATTAAAAAATTCCATATGTTCTTTACCAAAAAGACCATCTTCCTCGACACATGAGAAAGCTTTACCGCACATGTTTTGTTCAAACCATTTTTCATTTAGGATCATATTTTTTATCCTTTATAAAATTTAATAATTGACTAATATTATTTTCCATTTTTCCATATTCTTTATGATAAAGGTTATGGCATCTATTACATAAAGTAATCCCATTTGAAAGCATAAATCTCATATGAAAATAACTGCTCCAATTATAAATATGATGAACATTTAATTTTCCACCATATTGCCCACAGCATTTACATGTATAATTATCTCTTATAAAAATCAATTTTCTCCATTTTTCTACATAATTTCCGCATAATAATCTTCTTTTATCTCTTTCTTCGCTAGAAATATTTGCATTCCAGTTTTGGTGTTTTTCACCAGTAACCATAAGCCTCTCTTTATTACATATTCCACATCTTCTTCCAGATTTAAATTTATGAAAAGTAATTTCATGAATATGATTTTTTGGACATAAAAATTTCATTTTTGTATCAAAATTAATATATTCTTTTTCTAAAATTGTATATCCAAATTTTGCAAAAAAATTTTTTACGTAATTAAAACTATATTTTTGCTTGTCAGCGCTCGATTTAAAACCACATTTAGGGCATCCTTTGCCATTATTAGCGAATGAATAAAATTTTATACTACCAATATAACCACAATGGCACTGATATTCTAATTTATCATGAGCACAATTATATTCTTTAGAAAGTAATTTATATCCACGCTCTTCAAATTTTGATTTTACATATTCATAAGTATGTTTTTTAGACATTATATTTTTTAATCCTTGGAAGAAAATTTTGATCCAATTAATTCTAATTCTTTTTTAATCATTAATGCAAGGCTTCTTTGACGTTCAATTGTAAGCTGAGATGCATCAAGAAACTCTGCATCAATAGTAATTGTAAAATTTTGAGTTATTGGTTTTACAGTCGTATACGTAGAAACATTTTGTGGGCTATCTTGTATAACAGACCCAAAAAGTTTATCAAACTCTTCTAAAGTACTTGCTATTTGTTGTGATGGATCAATCTCCCTCATTCTTCTAAATTCAACTTCACTAACTCTATTAACTTCTCCAGTAGAAGTATAAATAACATTTCCAAATTCGTCCATACTATGTTGCATATTTCTTAATGCACGAAGATTTTCTTCAGCAAATAGTCTTTCTGTTGTTGGTTTGGTAAACTCTTTTAAATATTCTTCTCTTAATTTATTTAATAAATCATTAGCTTCTTTACCAATGTCAATTAATTCTTTGACTTTTGAATCTGCATCAGCAGCATAATCAAGATAAGCATTATAAAAATCATTAAATAATTTTAATTGAGCCTGTTCTTGTGGTGTCTCTGCACCAACAATTTCCTGAGTGACAGCACGTAATTCATTTGCCGTTAGTATTCTAACACCTTCATTTGCTACAATATTACCATACGTTGCAGACGCCCCTGTGTCAGCAAAAGTTCTCTGTAAAAGAACTGCATATGCATCAATTTGATTTTGAGCATATGTCGCTTGAGCAGAAATTAATTCAGCCTGTTCTTGATAAAAATTCTTTGCTTCCTGAGAAATAGTTACTTGTCCACGAGCAGTCTCCTCAAATAAGCGTATTGCCCGTGTTCCATATTCACTTATATTAGCATAAAGATCAACTATATTTTCCCCAGCAGTAAAACGCTGCAAGAAATCTTCTCCTGTAAAAGAAATAGCAGACAGCCTAAATTCTTCAACAGCTTCTTTAATAGAATCTACAACAAGCGCCATATCAGCTTGTATTGCATTAAATGTTTTTGATAAAGTATCATAAAAATCTTTAGCAGTAAAAGATAATGATGCGAAACCAAGCTCCGTCCTGCTTATTAATGATTCAATATAAAATTTTTGCCCTTCTGCAATACCTTCAATCATTTGAAATTGATATTCTTTATACAACTTTATAATTTCACCAACACTTTTGTCGCCAATTTGTTCAGCAACGCTTTGATCAAAACTTGCTACAGCGGTTATTTGATCGCCCATAAGAGCAACCAAATCGCCAGATAAAGTTCTTAATGTCCCGGCATCTAATTGTAAAATTGGTGATCCAGAATTTAATGATGCTTCAATCCCGGTTGGGGTAACTGCATTTATATCATAAAGTGCATTATTAAAATCTGCTCTAAATGATGATGATAATTTACCAAAATTATCCATTAAATTATTAAAAATATCATTAAAGCTTAATCCATTTAAATTATATGATATTGAACTAATAGCAGCATTCCATGCCATTGCAGAATCAACGCTTTGTGTTCTTAAATCATTTACTGATTTTGCATAATTTTTCATTTGATCAGCAAAATCAACGGCGGCTTGTTTGTTTTCTGAAATTTTATTAATTATTTCTTGTCTTAAATCAGCCTCTTCTTTTATCATAGAATTAACTCTATCTTGCTGACTTAACCAAGACTCTCTTGCATTATTTACATCTTGATCTGTATAAAATTCTATACATTGATCATCATTAACATGTTTTATATGTTCATAATCTTTTTTAAGAACATCTGCTAAATGTTGCTCCGCTTGTATTCTTGGCCCCATCAAATCGGCTTTCTGAATTAATAAATTAACTTGATCAAAGCTTGATTGTATTTTTTCAAAAGCCATATTTGCCATATCAGTAGTATTTAATGTTAATCCAGTCCCACCAGAAGTTTGTGTAAAAACTGAAAATGTTTTAAGATGCTCATTTAATATTGAAAAAACTTCACCAAGACTATCGGCAGCCCCGGTTAAACTATTTAAATTAACAGCGGCATTATATGCTTGGTCAGCAAACCCATTTACACTTTCAATTTGCCCAGATAAATCAATTACTCCAAATATATCATAAAAATTTAAATTGCCAAAATCTAAATTTTTTCCAAAATTTCCAATTGCATCAGAAAAGGATTTACTTAAATCACCAAGAGACATATTCCATGAATTAAAATTTGCCTCTATAACTATCATCGCCCTAGTTATTTCAGTTAATGCAACCTTATATGCCATAGTCGCAACTTTTGCAGCATTAACCGCTTTTATCAAAGCGCTATCACCAAAAAGTTTATTAGATATTAATCCCCCAACCTTTTGAAAAATTAACGAGCCAGCAATATCCATTCCGGGGATGCCAGTAGCTTTTCCTAACCCAGCGCCAACTAATCCCATCCCCTGTGTTACAACTTGTCCTTGCTTTGTCCCTGCCCCAGATAACATAATACCATTATCAGTAGACATATATGCTGAATTTCCTTCAATGCCAGCAGAACCAAGAAATTGACGTTGTAAATTACTTGTTAATTTTGATAATAATGTAGCACCAATTGCTTTAAATGAATTAAGCAATACAGTTCCAACAACACCATTTTCATCTTCAGCCATTTCTTTGGCATTACCTTTAACTTTATTTAATTCACTAGAGGCGTTATCAGCAGCAGTTTTTAACTTTATAAAAGCATCATATAATCTATCACCTTGCTCTATACCATATTTCATTAATGTATTTTGTGCATCTTGTTGTTCTTGTGTTAATTTTTCACCTTGTTTTACTGTAGATATTATTTTTATTGCTTCCATGACTTGTTTCATTTCGCCTTCATCAATCTGCTTCCCACCTTTATGTGAAGCACTAGAAACATTATATAATGAAACAGCTCTACTTATCATAGATTTATTTATATCTTCAGCGTTAACACCACCAATACGTTTTAAAATTGAAGCACCAAATTCCTTTTTCGACATAGACGCAAATCTTTTTAAGAAATCTGGAAATTCTTTAATGTCTCTCATTACATGATCAGGCAAATTCAACGCTGACAAAGAATCAAAAGCCTTTGTAAGATCTTTTTTACTTAATTTAGACGTATCCAAACCTAAAATATCTTTTAAAATATTATTACCAGATGGTATACCAAACCCACCATGTGTTTGTTTAACTTTGTTTATATTTGCAGAAGTCGAAAACATCTGATTTATTTTCAAATTTTGTAAAACAGCTTCTTGATCAACAATCGACTGCTGTATTGGTTTTTCATTCATGCTATCTTCATATTTTTGTTTTAACCCTTTCAAAATTTTTATTTTTTCTGGAGAATTTTTAGCTAAAACAAGAAAATATGAAATCATATCATCTAAAGATTTTGAAATAACAGTTTTTGCAAGATCAACATTTTCTGTAGAATTACTTACAGCTTTTGATAATTGCACAATATACTGATTTAACATAATTTCCATATTGTGAGCATCAATAGAATTTATATCTTTTCCAATAGATTTAAAACCATCATTAACTGTTTTTATTGCAGATTGAATTTTTGATTTTGTTAATTCAATTTGAAGACCCTTTGTTAATTGTAAACTAATTTTTGATAAATCACTACCAGCATTACCAAAATTAATTTCTTCCCCACCCATACGAAAAGATCTAGATTGGCTAACATCAAACCTTGTCCCAGTTGTATCTTGTAAATCTTTTATATAATTTGCTAAATTACTAATAACCTGTTGTGGATCTTCACCAGCTTCTATTTGTTTCTTACCACGTTCCATAATGTTTTTTAAAACTATTGTTGTTCCACCACCAACTCCAACATTTTGAGTAATTGCAGAATCTCGTAATGTTTTTAATTGTGTTTTTTGAAAATTTTCAAGTTCTTTCTTTTTTTGTTCTTCAGTTTGATTTTGATTAACTTTTTCAAACCCTTTTAATAAAATTTTAACAAATTCATCAGCACCAGCCTTACTTGCATCTATAATTTGTTTTTTTTGAAAAGTCGCACGTATCTTTTCTAAGGAAAGCATATCGGTTTGTTCTTTAGTTAATTTTCCTTCAAAAGAACCACGGGTCAACGCATCTGAAATTTGTTTAAAAGCATTATCTATATATCTTCCAAATGTATCGTCCTGTATTTTCTTTTTAATGTCCATTAAACCTTTGCCAACATTATATGATGCATCAGAAGCGCTTTTCTTAAAAATATCACTAATACCAGAAACTGTGTTTCTAATAAGATCATGTTTAATTCTTATTTCTTCAAGAACACCAAGTTGCTCTTTAGTGGAAAAAATAATTGATTTTGTTACTTTATCAATTCTTTCCCAAGAGCCAAAATGTTCAACGGATTTATTTATTATATCATTTAAAAGATTTCTATATGCTTCAGTTGTTTTATCTATATGTTTAAAATCACCGCCAAACACTTCCATTTGCGCAGTTATCTTGGATAAATCGAGATTCATTTTTTCAAAAAATGCCGCTTGTTTTAAACGAACCATAGTTGCCATAACTTCGTTCATTGAGCTACCAAGTAGCTTAATTGAATTAATAACAGATTCTGGAACATCTAAATCTTTAAATCCTTGTTTTTTAAATGCTTCTGCAAACGGCATATCAAAATCAGTACCAAGATCAATCATTTTTTTAAGAAAATCTTCAACAACTTTTGCCTGTTCCTCAGCAACATTTGTTGCTGCTTGAAAAAATTTCTTATATCTTGCTGGTTTTGCAAGAGAAATAAGCATTTTATCAATCGCCATTGAATTCATTGGCAATGGTTGCATTAATTCTTCATAAAATTGCTTCTGAGCGGCCTTGGCCTTTGGTGTGCCTTTACCATAAATGTTAACAACTTCATCAACTATTTTTTTATATAACTCATTAAATCTTCCACCAGCATTTCTTAATCCAGACTCATCAAAAATAGCAATATCAGTTACATCAAGTGAATATGCTTTAGTAAAACCTTTTAATGCTTCAACTTGTATTTTTCTCGCTTCTTCTTGTTGTTTTTTAATACGTTCACGAAGTGCAGCTAAATTAGTTTGTGCTGTCAAAATTTTATTTTGAATTTCTTCAACTCTTTGCAAAGACTCTGAAGCAGTCCTACTTGTTGCCATGTCAGCACCACGAGAAGTATAAGCCGATAAAGCTTGCGCAGCTCTTGAAATTTCTCTTCTATACGTATCAATGCGCCCTGCGGCAATTACATATCTTGTGCTATTTTTATCTATGCCACTATTAAGTACTTCAAGATCTTCTGTATATGTTTTTACAGTCTCAATTAAATCACTATATACAAGCCCTGTCCCACGTAGTACATTATTGTATGCAAGCTCTGTATTTGGATTCCGTGTTACAACACCGGGTCTTAATCTATTAACTAATTCTTGTGAAGAAACTGTGGCACGACCCTCAAAAAGGTTATACGTTGCTCTTGATATAGAATTAATTTGTTCTTGTGCAGCCAATTGCCTTTGTAATGAAACTAACAATAATTCACTAGTTACTAATTGTTGTGCTAATGGATCTGTTGTTATAGATAATTTTTGTGTTAAATATTGAGTAACTTTATCTAATTTATTTATATAAACATCATATGCTTTAACAGTCTGATTAATGGCTTTCATTTCTAAATCATTTCTTTTCTGAATTACAGCATTTATAGCTTCCTGTTTAGCAAGATACATTGCTGTATCTTTAAATTGCTGTTTCTCAGAAGGTTTCTGACCTTTTTCAATTTCACGCATACGATATGTACTTTTTTCCCAAAAAGTACTATCAAGATCAGTACCAGTCATTTTATTCAATTTGCCATATGCATCTTTAAATTTCTTTAAAGAACCAGTCATTTGCTTATTATATTCATCTGTATCTAAACGCATTGGAGCCATTTGTTTCATACGCTGTTCAAATGTATTGTATATTTCATTAGCTCTTGTTTTAATTTTTGCTTTATCAGGAAAAAAGTCATCTGCATTTACTTTGATACCACTAATTCTACTGAATAATTCTAAGTCCTTTGACATATCTTTATAACTTTGTGAAGTCTTATTAAAGAAATCATCAGTTAATTGAATACCGCCAGCAGCATTGGTAGACATAATATCAAACTGTTTGTTAAAATCAGTTAAAACAGTAAGTCCCAATTGTTGTCTTTCAACATTAATACTTGCTTCACCAAGCTCAAGTTTTGGAATAGCCAAGTCTCTAACAATAGAGGCCGCCGCAGCAACACGGGCATTTATAGCAGCCGCAGCAGAAACCTGTTTATCAGCAACACCTTCAATTACTGCGCCAGTTTGAAAACCAACTGAATATATATCTTTCCAATCATTTAAATTGTCTTTTACTAAATTATTATAATGTTCAACTATTTGTACTTGTGTGCCAAGCAGCTTAATCATATTTTCAAGTAGTTTACTTTCTTTTGACAAAGAAGTAAAAAACTTACTACCAGATTTATCTTTTTCTTGTTTAATAATACTAAATTTTTCGCCAGCGCTTGGCATTATAGCTTGTGTACTTACTTCTCTTGTAGTTTGCACTCCACCCTGTGTCATAATCTCAATTGTTCTTTTGTTTTCATCACTATAAAATTTTCTTATTTTACCCATTGAATCTTGGATAATAAAAAAGCGGCCTTGTACTATTTTCTCAAAAGTATCTTGGAATGCTTTATCTTTATCACCACCCTGTAAATCTGAACGGGAAGCAACATTTTCAAAAAATTGATTTATATCAACAAGATTTCCAGTTCTTTTAATTTCATCACCAATAACAGAAGTTACATTTTGAAAGAAATTTTTAATCCCATAACTGACATCATCTGCTGATAAATTAGCAAAAACTTTTGTGAAATCAAAATTTGATACATCTAATAAAGCATCTGCTAATTTATCTCTTGAATCTTGTGCAAGGGCCATAAATATTTTTTCATTACCCTTAAAAAATCTACCCCAGAAGTTTGTAAAGGTCATTTGAAATGCTTTATCACTATCACCACCAAAATATAGCTGGGCATCTTTTTGATAAAGGTTAAAAATACGAGCCAATGGGGAATCTTCTTTATCAAAATCACCTTCTGCATACAATGCCGAAAAAGCTAATCCACCACCAGCTTTTGAAATTATATCATTAAGAGTTCTATTCACATCGTTAATTTTTTTTGAAACTTGTGTTTTATATTTTTCAAAACCAGCAGCCGCCGCCTGTTCCGCCTCTTTCATCCAGCTCATAAACTTTGCACTAAATACAGATACTTGCCCACCTATCATAATATCAAATGATTTAGATAAATTCATACTTGCAAGATCTTCACCAATTCCTATTATGTCTTCCATTCTTCCTATATCTTCTATATTTTTACCACTTTTAACATTCTTAATTTGTTTTCTTATATATAATAATTTATCGCTATATTCTTTTAAATCTTGTATGGCGCTTGAATCAATACCCAAAAATCCAGTTCTATCATACATATCTTTAAACGATTTTGATATATATTCAATTTGAACAGATATTTTTTTCAATTTAGCATCAAGCGTAAGTTTTTCACTTTCTTTAATAATTTTTTCTATGTTTACACTACCATCTGCTAATAAATAATTTGCGTCAAGTATTGCTTTTCCATATTCATTATAACCAACAACCAATGTTGGAAACTTTTCAGCAATTTTATCATAAAGTTCAGCTTGTTTATTTATATTTTCAACATCATCTCTTTTTGTAGAACCACTGTTTTTCATGCTACTTCTTAAATCAGATTCTTTTTTAAGTTGAATAATAAGTTGAGATTGTGTTGATAAAATTTTATTATAATAATCTAATTGACTTTTTTGTGTTTTTAAAAATTCCCCAGCGGAATCATTAGCTTTGCCAAAGCTTTCTACAAGTTTAACAATCCCATAAATTGCGCCACCAACAAGCAACAATGGTAATAATTTAACCATTGTTCCAAGTAAAGCCCCCGCAGCAGCACGAACACCACCAAGCATAGTTTTAACAACACCAAATGCGGCAGAAGCCTTTGAAGCCCCTTCGGCAGCCATCCCCGCACTCATTGCAGCAGTTCTAAAAGCAATAGAAAACTCTTTACCGCCAGTTTCTCCCTTAAACGCTCTTGATACAAAAGATGCTGCACCAATTCCAGCACCCTTTAAACTACTTGCAGATTCAGCGGCGCTTAATTGTCCAGTTAAAGCTAAATTAACTTTTTTTTGATTTGCTAAAACAGAGCCAAGCGTAACTTGTTCTGTTTGTACATTTAAAATTCCTTTTTCAATAAGAAGCTGGCTGCTTAACATATCAACAATTGCTTTTTGATTAGCAAATTCAGTTAAACCAAATGCATTAAGGTGTGCCCTTACTTTTAATTCAACAGTCTCATATGTAATTTTTTCTTTCATTAAAGAATTAATTACAGTATTTAATTTAGCTTCTCCAGATAATTGAGCCAGCATTGTTGTTCCAAGCCCAACTGATGCCTTCATTGAACCAACCAACCCAGCAAAAGCATTACCAAGCCCAAGCCTGCTTGCAACTACAGAAATAGATTGCATTGCAATAAGCAACCCTGTCGCAGGGCCAATTAATGCTTTAAATGGGCCAAGTAATGTCATAAAAACATTAATTAACGCCCCGCCTGTGCTAACAGCCATTTTTAACATATCTAATATTGAAGTCAATCCACCAGAATTTCCAAGAGATACAACTAATGCTGTAAATTCGTTTTTCATTAATTGTACTGTCTTTGAAAAAGTCTGCATTATAACTTCATTCTTTGTCATAGCAGATCCCCAAGAATTTTGAGAATCTATTTGAGCTTTAACAACATCATCCCAGTTTTCCATTAAAACCTTAACTGAGTTATAATGCCTCCTTCCCCCAAGCGCAAGCGCTATATTTTCCTGCTGCATATCAGACATACCTTTCCAGCTTGCAGCCATTTCTTCGATAACGTCTTTTGTACTTCTAAAATCTGTTCCAATATTAGCCATTGCAGAACCAGTAGAATATACAGCAATTCCAACGTCCTGCAACGCCTTAATAGCATTTTCTAACTTAAACTGTCTAAATATATATCTTAAAGATGTCCCAATTTCATCGCCGGACTGCCTTGTTGCAGCACCAATTGAAGTAACAATACCATTGAAAAAATCTATATCAATACCAGCTAAACGAGCACTAACGCCAACGCGCTTTGTTGCATCAGCTAAAACTTTTGCAGTGACTGCGTTTCTTGCAGCAACATTTGTCCATTTATCAACTACAGAAATTGCATCATCAGCAGATAATTTAAATTGTTTTGTTGCCGCAGTTAAAAGTTCAGTTGCCTCAAATGCCTTTAATGTTGTAACGTTAGATGCAAGCAGTGACGCTTCAGTTAAATTAATAACTTCATTTTGTGTTAAACCTTGTTGTGCAAACACAACCATAGCTTTTAATGTATCACCAAGCGCAACGCCATATTTTGTTGCCATATTTACAGCAGCTTCTGTTAATGTATCAAAGTTTGTAGTCGTTTCATCCATAACAATTCGCATTTGAGCCAATTGCATTTCTACGTCATCAAGAATTTTTAATGAATCTTTTACGAGACGAATTGTTCCATAAAATGCCATCATACCAGTTGCCCACGTTGCTATTCTTCCAACAAGAGCTTTGGTTCCACCTGTTATTGCTCCATAAATTTTTCCAGATTGTGATATTGTTTGATTTACTATTTTACCAGTTTTATCAATTTGTGTATTTAATTTACCAATTGCAATACCTTGCGAAAACAAAGTTTGAGTTGTTGTCCCAGCTCTGTTATTTAAAAAATCATAAACAGCCCCGGCATCTTTAAGTCCTTGAAAAGCTCTAACTGAATCAAAAGCAGCTAACACCATTTGCTGTTGAATAGATAAATATTTTCTACCAGCAGGAGACATTTGTTCAATGGCATTTTTAGCCCTTGTATATCTTTCACTTATTTGATCTGTAGATGAAATAACTTGCTGATTTGCATTATATAAATTAGCAATTTGACTTGCTAAATTGGCAAACCCTTTTTTATGACTAAGCTTATCTAAATCATCCTGTAATGACCCAGTAAGTTTTACTTTACCTAATTCTAAAGCCTTTTTAATTAAAATTTCAAAATTATTTTCAAGTGCTTTTAATTGATTAGATAGCTTTGTTGCTGACGCTGGGTCAAATAACGCTTTATTACCCATTTTTGACATTTCTGAGCCAATTCTATCTATATTTTGCTTTAATTTTTTAATTTCAGTATTTGCATTTACAGATTGCTTTGCAAAATTTTCAATTGAAATGGTATTAGTAGCGCTTTTTATTTCATTAAATGCTTTTGCAGTAGATGAAGTTTGTTGTATTACTTTATCTAAAGAAGCATTTAATTGAGATGGAAGCTGTATATCTAAAACTAATTTTTGTGATTTTAATTTTTGTAATTGGCTATCTAAATTACTAAAAGTAATATTTATATCTAAATTGCCGGATACTTTAATATTCTCATTCTTCGGCATTATAAAATACCTATTTCCTTAAATTTCCTTTATCATCAAAAAGGAGTTCTTTTTCCTGTGGGTCAATTACGACAACATCACCATGATCGTAAGCACTTCCACCAGAAGCTCCTAAATTCTTTATCCTTTCCCGTTCCTGCTTTTCTACAAGCTTTGAAACATACTTATCAAATAATTCATCATTTTCATAAATACTATTTGGTGGTGGTTCCATACCACTCATTACGCTATCATACAGCATAGACCAATTACATAATTGTATTTGAGCATGTGTCCAAGTAGACACAGGCCCATCAAAAATATTTTTACCACCAGTTAATGGCACACCAAATAATGGAGCGCCAGTTTTTAATGAAATAGACCAAATTGATTTCCATTGATTACTCCTTGCAATCGCCCTTAAAACACGAGTCTCGTATCCAACAAGAAAATCTTTTAATTCAATTTGAAGTCTTTTTAATACTAAACTATTGAATATAGCATCATTATTATTGTAAAATTGATCTTCATTTTCCCAATACTGATCTAACGTTGCATAATCTAATGTACATACAGAAACTAAATATAAAATTCTTGCTTTATCAGAAATAGATTCCCGTGTATGGTCATTATATTTTAACTTTTTAAAAACCCAATTAAAATATTTTGATTTTGCAGCCTCTAAAGACTCTCTATATTTTTCTTTATATGAAGGTTGTTTTGCGGCCTTAAATAAGGCATTTTGGACATCAATCTCTGCCCGCAAATAATCTTCTCTTTTTTTATCATTCTCAGTATATAAATTATATTTTTCAATGAAATCTTTTTCTAACTCTGACAACGAACGAAACCCTTCCTCTTGAGCTTTTGCATATGCATCATTATATCGCATATTTGCAATTCTTCGCTCTATTAAAGAAGGGTGTCGTAAAATAAATTTATATTTTTTTTGTATATTCTCTGTTGGCGCTTTTTCAGACAAAAAGTCACTAATGTCTATAATTACAGATTTAAGACCTGTTGTAATTTCCGATAAGTATTGTTCAATTTGTTCATCTGATAAAATTAAAGACATTTTCTTTCATTGTTACATTCGTCTTTTCTCTTCCTCAATTTCCCATTGTTCTTTTTTATCTTCTGGAAATGCGTTTTCAAGGAAGTTTGTTGCAAGCCCATTTGAAAGAGTCATATAGTTTACCATGCAAACATTAACAAGAATTTGATTATCAAAAATTAACATATGATCTAAACTTTCAAAAAATTTCTTCCCCTTTTTTGGGCCTTCATTATATTCTGTAACTAAACTAACAATAACCTTATTTCTATGCTCATCGGCTTTATTTTCTGCGGTATGTGTAAGATATTGTTGCTTTGTAATTCTTTTAGTCCAAATCTCATTTCTCGTATCTTTCAATTCTTTCTTAATTTTAATAAGAACATCATAATCACGAGTTTCTTCATTAATGACGGTAAGTTTTTCTTCAAGTTCAACAAGTTTTTTTGTTAACTCATTGATTTCATTATCTTTTTCGTCACTCCAAACACCCTGCTCTTTCAAAATTTCAAGCATTCTCCCCTCCGGGATAATGCCTTGAGTAATTGCTTTATTAAAATATCTGGAGAATTCCCAATCTGCAATTTCAATTTCTTTTGTAGTTGGTTTTCTAACACTCAGCGTAATATCAACGCCATTATATTCAACCTTAAAAGATCTTTTACCTGTTTTTAACTCTTCATCAGAAGCCAAAATTTCTTTATTTGGTTGTGGTAAACGAGGAACAGAAATATTTTCTTCTACATCAGAATCATCATCCGTCCCATCTTCAACTTCTTCATTAAGAATTTCTTTAACATTTTCATCTTCTAAAATTTGTTTCCTTCTTCCACGCCCACGAACAATATTCTCTTCCATTCCGCACCTCTATTTATTTTTAAACTTAATAATTTCTTTATTTATTCTTGACAAAGAAAATTCACTCAAATCTGTAAGCAATTTTCTAACAGCATCATTGCTATCTCTTAATACTTTTGAACGAATCTCTTTTAATAGATCCTGATGTTTTGGTTCATTCATGCTTAAAGTAGAAAAAATAATTTCCAAATAATCAAGGAATTTCCCTGACAAAGGAATCACTTTTTCTTCTATTTTTTTACCAAAATATCTTTGATCATCAGACATGACCAAATATTCTTTATAATACTGTTGCCGATTTTCCATATGTTTAATATAGCATACCTTTTAAAATAAAGCAAGAAATAATTTAATTTTTAACAAAACAATAATTACCACAATCCCACACCCTATCAAATCCATTAAGCTGCATATTTTCCCATTCGGTTAGTTCTGGGTTAAAGGTTTCCAATTTATCTTTCAATTTATGTTTCTGGTATTTAACCCGGCTTTCCAAGCCATCATATTTTTGAGTATAAAAATAATTAGGTTTTGAAAATGCCATCTCGGTAAAACCATTTTTTCTGTACAACCCACCATCTGAAAATCGTGCATCTGCATAAGTAATTATTGATTTTGGTTTATAATTTTCAGTAAAAAACTTCAACATCTTTGAAAAACCACCCACTACATTGGTATTCAAAGCGTTACAAAAACGCAATATTTCCCATTCATACTTTTTATTGTAACGTGATTTACCCAATGTTAAAATGCTTACAAGCTCATCACCATAAAACAATCCAACTTTTACATTCGATGGCACATGCCCCTGTATATGATTTTCCATTAAAAACTTGTTTGCAATTTTGCCATCTACAATACCAACTTTACATTGCCTTGCATAAATATTCTTATCTATCAAACCAAGCTTTGCCTTAATAATAGATTTTACAATATCTTGTTTCCCAATCCACTCAAAATCAAAAATCTGAATTATTTGTATCCCCTGCTCATTAAACCACTTCATTTTATCAAGGTGATAATTTCTATCCTTCCCACCACTAACTTCGCTATGCCAATACAGCCCATTCAACTCAATCCCAATTTTCTTCTCTTCTATGAAAACGTCGAGCTCATATTTATATTTCCCATTAACAAAAAATCGTTTATTACACTTAATATTAATCAAACCAGAAAGCCAGCTCTGTACATTTTTTTCAATATTTGAAGAACCATTAAAAATTGGAAAACACTTCATACATCTTGGTTGGCTATAGGCAATAGCACTATCAAAAATATTTTTACATATTTTACATTGAAATTTATAATAAATAACACCATTTTTTCTTGTACCATAATAATCATTTGCACTAAATAATGGAATAACATTTTTATATTTTAATATATTATTAACAAAAAAATGATAAAATTTTTCTTTTCTTGCATTATCAATAATTGTTTTATCTTGTAACACGTGCTCTACGCCATAGCGTTTTAAATTTGTTTTTTTAATTTTATTTTTTATCTCATTATTTTTAGAAAACCAATCAACACCATATCTTTCATAACTTGTCGCCTTAACTTTTTCTATATGATCTTCTAGTTTAGAATTATGTTCTACACCATACTTTTTTATCATTGTCTCTTTTGATTTTTGTTTTATTTCTTCATTTTGAAATGGGTTTTTTGCGCCATATTTTTTAATAAAAGTTTGTTTTCGTTTATCATTAAATTCTTTAACCTGAGATGGATTTTTTACTCCATACTTTGATATCATATTATCATCTTTATATTTTTGAATACATTCTTTATTATTGCAAAAAGGATGAGCACGATAAGAATCCTTTGATTTTTGAAAAACAGTTCCACATACAAGATGTTTAACTATAATCATCTCATCTTTTTCAGAAGAAAGGAGATTATACTCCTTAGAGTAGTTTTTTATATGTTCGCATACTTCATTAAAAAATGATTGTGGAGATTTTTTTCTCATACCAATATGATAGCAAAAAAAAGAGAGGGCGTCAAGCCCTCTCTAAACAAATTGTTGATATTAATTTACATTAATACGTGTCGGAGGTATCGCCCGATAGCGTCTGACCCCATTTAAATGCGGCCCAATATTCAGCAACCCCATTCTCAACAAATTGCACACCCATAACCTCATCAGCGCCAGAAGTGTTAATTGCAAGCCCAAGATACCCAATATCATAAGCGCTGTCACCAGAGCCGTTCAGCAAGTAATACCCAGCCCCAGAAGGAGGAATACTCAACGTCTGCGGAGAAGCCGCCCCAATACCAACACACATATTGTATGCAGTAAAACTAAAAGATTGTGTGGCATTTGAGCCTATGCTCAGGGTTTGCCCTTCGTCAGTTGGAATAAGTTCTCTAACTGAAACAACCTTCATAGGAGCTAAATCGTGAACATAATAGGTAGTCCCATTCTGATCTCTTGCAGCTTTGTCAGCAAAAAGGTTCGTGCCGCCATAAGCAAGCAACGAAGAATTCTGTTCTCTAAGCGCAGACTCAGCTTCAACCCAGCCAGCCAGATCATTAGTGGTAGCCCCTTCCTGCTGTAAGAGCGTCTTAATCTTTTTGCGCTGAACGTCAGTATAACGGAACAACTTAACAACAAGATTAAGATTCTTTAACAAGTCATCAATTGAAACCTCTGTACCACGGGGAACATTAGAGAAATTTTTGCCACAAAGAGTAGCAAACATTTCTGTATCCGAGTCAGTAGATTCAATAGATACCGTAACAGGAATAGGATAGGTAATAGACCTTGCATAAGGCTTAAAGTGGCCAAGCTCAGATAAAACCTCACGAGACAGAGAGGCACTAATAGTAACACTCTGTACACGCCAGAAAATATCATAGTCACTCCAATCCACCTTTTTCAGGCCGTTAGAATCAATCAACGACTTCACAAGGTAAATCTGAATCTGGCCCTGTCTTAACCCACCAACAAACTCATTATTAGGGATAAAATACTGTCCATACTGAGAAGCGGCATACTGAATTCTAAAATAATTATTAGATTCAGGATTAGTCCCACCAGCAGCAGGAATAGTCCCGCCAGCAGCTCTCTGGAAAGTAATTGCGATACCATTGGTGCGCCCGGTGTTTGCGTTTTCAGCAGAATCAAGCTCTATCTGAAAAAGATTAGAACCAGAAGCACTAAAGGAAGCTGTCCCACCATTAGCATAAGTCCCATCATACAGATATTCAGTTTCCTCAAAACCAGAAATGGTTGTTGCATCTGCCGTAGCTGTATTAACATAAACAATCTTCTTAACACCTTCTGCATCAGTTCCAAGGGTATAACTACCATCATTAAACTGAGCCATTTCAGGATTAAGAGCAGAAGAAATTATTTTGTCATTACCAAAAGAATCACGACCAGTATATACCAAAACTTCAGACGAAGTTAAAGCAACAACATTGTCAGATCCATCCATGAAAATACGAGCGTCAATAACGTTGCTAGCATCATTCCACAACCATGTTTTATTATCTGCTTCAAGCGCATAATTCTCAGTAGCAATACCACCAGTGGTATATGAGAACTCAATTGAGTTAACATACGCCTTTTCAATATACTGAGTTCTGTAAATTGTTAAATTTCCAGCGGCAGCATCAACACCAGTTTTACCATAATCAACACCCCTAACAACAGGCGCAATAATGTTGACATAAGACCCTTCAAAATCATACAACGTAACAAAACGTGTTTTATCAGGATTCTTACCAGCAATTAAAGCAGTATTAATAAGAGTGGCATGATCATTGGTATCTAAAGTAATAGCTACCGAAGGGGCATCCTCAACAATTTCAACAATATCTTTATTGCCAAGCTCATTCACAACCTCATTGTTCAACGTTGATGTCGAACCAAGAGTCTGCGCACGGTTAGCTTGTCTTCCGTTGAGGAATACACCTTCGCCGGGGTAAATTACCCTATTTTCTTTATTTGCCATTTTTTAACCTCTAAATATTTTTTTCCAAACCTTGAAAACAAAAAATATTTTTATTGTTTACACACACGCTATTATAGCAGTATTAATAATGTTTTTATGTTGTCAATAGACTTCTTTTTCATGAAAAAGTCTTTTTATTTATTGCAAATGAATTAAACCAAACTAAAAATATTAGTTTCTATCATTGCAGAATATTGATCAATATTTGTTGGCGATGCTGGATATAATTGATTTGACGAAATATGCATAATTGACATTGTATATCCATCAAAAGCAGCGCCACTAAAATCAATATTAATAAAACCATTATCATCTAATGGCTCCCCATATCTATAATTGACTAAAGGAATTTCTCTATTATCAAAATCAGCCTCAAATAAAGAAATGATATTATCTAATTGATTTGGGTTTTTTGCATAAATATCAAAAAAAACTGATCTATTTTTTGTTTTTACAGACGAACCAATTTCCCAAGATCCAGTTTCATTTTGATCAAAATTAATAGCTATAATTGGCAGACTATCTTCTGTCACAGTTTTATCATTAAATGCAAAATCAATAGTAATATCTAAATAGCTATAATCAACAGAAATAATATCAACATAGGCATTATTGTATTTAACAAATGGGTTACTATTAATATATGATTGAGTAAATTCTATATAGCCATTTGCCCTATTTGACATTTTTCCATAATTAACAACATATTCAGTTGATGGTATTACAAAACCATTTCTTCTAACAATAACACTATAGGCTGGTATATTATGAATAATATTTGAATGAGAAAAAATAAATTTTCTTTGTGTTGATGAAGTAACTGGAATTATTTCATTTTCAACTCGAACATCATATGAGAAATCACGTAAATTATACCTATCAACTAATAATTCATTTTTTAAATAATAAAAAATATTTCTCTTTAATAAAAAAACATCGCTTCTATCACTCATTTTAAAATCCTTGAAATACGTGCTTGTAATTCTGTTTCTATTTTTTTTCTCATACGCCAACTTAAAATTATTGATCTTAAATTAATATCGGCAACATCAACTTTTTCTGCTTTTATTAAATTTTTTAAATCTCTATATAATAACTCATTCTTTTTAACATTAAAAAAATCTAATAAATCACTATAAATATTTAATGCTCTTTTACCTTTAAAAAATGGAATACCCCTTTTTATATAAATCATTTTCAATATTCCCTTTGCTCTTGGGGAAAAATGATCATATCTTGCCAAAATACCATCTCCACTATCGCCTTTTAAAATTTGAAATTTTCTAAATCCTTTTGCCTTTTGAGTTTTTGTTGACAATCTTTTTATTTTTTTCTGTGAAATATATCTTTGCATCCGTTTTTCTACTACATTTTTAAATAATTGTTGTGCGCCTGTACCAAAAAAAAATAAATTATTACTTCTGCTTGCGCCATTTTCAAAAAGTCTCATTAATTTATAACCAGAAATTTTACCACTAAAAAATGCATCAAGATTTAATAAATCTAATCTTGGCTCTCCACGCTTTGTCATATAAAATTTAGTTTTTTGTGTAATAATTTCCTCTAGTTTCTTATAATACTCATAACGAATAGTTCTTCCTGTACCAGTTTTTTGTGTATTCTTGTCTTTTATTGTAATACGATGTATATTAAAAAATTTTTCTAAATAGGATTTTAAAATTGATGCAACTATTTGTCTATTTACACTCATTTTATTTTTTCAAATCCATAAACTTATGATTATTTGAACAAAAAACAATTACTTGCGACAAAGCTCCAAGCCCTCTCCTTGTTGGATTTGTAAGTCTATAAAATTTTTGACCATCAACCATAAAATAATTAGCAGCTAATATATCATTAAAATACTTAACATTAAATTTAAGACGAATATCAATATTTTCCAATATACCGGGAGGGACAAGTGAGCGGTCATCATTCTTTTTCACAGAAGAGTCTTCAGCGGAATAATACCTTCTATATGCCTTTGCTTTAACTATTTCAACAGATGACGATGGCAACATAATTTGTCCTTCCCCACGGCAAATAGGACAAGTACTTCCTTGTGCAAAAGGAATTGGCCCAGCAACGTCAGTTGGATATGGAACCGTTGGATGATATATATAACTTGATTTTCCTGTAATATTATCTTGTAAACAATTTGGACAATCAATTTTCTGATCAACTGAAAGCTCTTTAATTATATTAACAAAAATTCCAATATCTTGACGCAATTTTTCTATTGTATCAGAATGTAATCTTTGCATTTCTTTAGAAACATAATTAAATGACGCCATTAAACATCACCCCAAAGACTTCCGTTTGTTTCTGCTGTACCAGCAAAACCACCTTGATAATTATTATTACAAAGATAATCTTGTAATTCTGCCATAACTTTTTGTTTTAAATCTTGCTTTTGTGTATCAAGACTTTGCCTTGTTATATTCATTCCACCTGTTAAATCTAAAGATGTATCACCATCAACAACCTTCAAAGCGCCTTTTGCCCTATCATTCAATATCGACTCAAGGGCTAATATTTTTGCATATTCAGATACAAAATCCAATATTCTATCAGTTAATTTTGGAGTAATATAATTATTACTGACAGAATAACTCAATGGAACCCAAAATAAAATTTTCTGTAACGCCTTATGAAAAAATCTTTTAATTTGAGAATGTGTAAATTTATAATTATCTGAAGAAATGTCTCCAATTTCATCGCGCACTGAAGAAATATATTTATAATATGTTTCGTCATAAATATATTTTTCAATCCATACAATTGTATCTTCGTCCCATTCTGAAGTATCTAATAATGCGATAGTACCATTAAAATAATCAATAATATAGTCTGTATTTTTAATAAGCTTTTCTCTTGTTGCTTTATCATAAAGCGTTTGCTTATATAGCTCAAAATACTTTTCTGGATTTGAAATAGAAACTGGAATATCTAAATTATTAATTAATAAGCCATTATGTGTAATATTAACTGTATTACCATATTCATCAATAACAACTTGCGATGCATTCCCAGATGTTATATTATCATTATCAACATAATAACTATTTTCAAAACTATATGGATAAACAACATCCATTAAATTATACACACGAATTGTAGTATCATTTCTTGGAGTAAAAATTATTTCACCAGTGCTCAAATTTTCATTAACAAAGTAATCACCATAATCATTAACTGTTAACCCAACATCAACATTGGCTGATGGTGTAATTAAATATTCACATGCGCCAGAATATGGTATTCCGCCAAGCGATATAGACATAAAATATTCATTTTCTGTCAATTGAATTCTATTCTTATTGCCAAGAGATAATCTTTGTGTTCCTCCTGAAAAAGGAATAATATCTTCTACACCAAAATTTCCACTAACACCTAAAACTTGAATAGTATCATAAAATCTATTATTTGAAGATGTAAAATTAAGATAAATACTATCAGGTGCTATTTCAAAATTTAAATATGAAACAATATGAGTAGCCGATAAAAAATCATAACCAGAAACTGTAATCATATTAATATTGTCATCTCTAACAATTTGGTATGATAAATTTCTTGTTAAAACATAAGGTTCTAATAATGGGTATTTATCTGTATAAAGATAAACTTTTTCAGAAGAAGGGAAGAGGTTATCAGTTTCAAACTCTTCTTTTGATACAACTAAATCATTATAATCAGCCATTGTTTCACCAAACTATTTAAATTAATTTAATGCATCTAAAATTTCCTGTTTGGCTTTGTTTGAAGATTCAACGGCTTTTTTTCTATCAATGGTCTTAACCTTTTCATCTATTTCTTTTGCAATATCAAATTCGCCACGATCACTTAAATCTTCTTTAATTGCCAACAGTGCATCAACATCGCCAGAATTATAAAATTCATTAACAATATCTTCTCTTTCAAAATCATTCATAAGGGCAAATTCATTAATTTTTTGCTTTCTTTCAAAATCAAAACCACGATTTGACAAATTTTGTCTAAACGAAGTGCTACCCTCTTTCCCGTTACTAACAAAAGTGCTATCAGATAATTCAACATTTCCTATAGCTATATGGCTTGTGCCGGTTAACTTTTTATTAAACTTTTCATTATTTTCTACATCATCAAAACTAAAAATATCAATAACCGTTCTCCATCTTTCTTTTTGTGAAAAATGAGGGTCTTTATTGATAAAGTTTAAAATATCATTATCATCAACATGTCCCTTATACCGCCAAGGAATTCTTTTTTCCCCTTTATTCAAACTAAATGCCTGTTTCGCAAAAATCTCTGCCATGATAAAGCTCCTTAATACGTTATTAATATTAATTTAATATCATTTTATACAAAATTCAATATATATAGCAGCAAAATATGATTATGGATTAACTTTTAATTAACAACAAAACAAAAATTACCACAATCCCAAACCCTATCAAAACCATTCATCTGCATATTCTCCCATTCCGTTAACTCTGGATCAAATGACTCTAACTTATCTTTCAATTTGTGTTTCTGGTATTTAACCCGGCTTTCCAAGCCATCATATTTTTGAGTATAAAAATAGTTTGGTTTTGAAAAGGCCATCTCGGTAAAACCATTTTTCCTATACAACCCACCATCTGAAAACCGTGCATCAGCATATGTAATAATAGATTTCGGTTTATAATTCTCGGTAAAAAACTTCAACATCTTTGAAAACCCACCAACAACATTGGTATTCAAGGCGTTACAAAAGCGCAATATTTCCCATTCATATTTTTTGTTATAACGTGATTTTCCAAATGTTAAAACACTTACAAGCTCATCACCATAAAACAGCCCAACTTTTACATTTGACGGTACACGCCCCTGTATATGATTTTCCATTAAAAACTCGTTAGCAATTTTGTTATCTACAATACCAACTTTACATTGCCTCGCATAAATATTCCTATCTGTCAAACCAAGCTTGGCCTTAATAATGGATTTTACAATCTCCCGCTTCTCAATCCACTCAAAATCAAAAATCTGAATTATTTGTATCCCCTGTCTATTAAACCACTTCATTTTCTCAAGATGATAATTTCTATCTTTCCCACCACTAACTTCACTATGCCAATACAACCCATTCAGCTCAATCCCAATTTTCTTTTCTTCTATGAAAACGTCAAGCTCATACTTGTATTTATTATCATCAAAAAATCTTTTATTATTTTGAATATTAATTTGTGAAGAAAGCCATATTTGTACTTCTTTTTCTATATTTGATGTACCAAAATTTGGAGGAAAACATTTTGGACATTTTGGAATATTGCCATTCGCCAAATAATGTTCAAATTCATTATTGCAAATAAGACATCTAAACTTATAATAAACATTTTTGGCATTATTTCTTATTCCTGAATAATCATCAAGAAGTTGAATATTATTATCTAAAAATAATTGCTCTTTTTCAAGAAAAGTTGCTTGAATTATTGAAATAGAAGTTTTTCTTCTTATGTCAACGTTCTGGAAAGGGTTTTCAACGCCATATCTTTCAATATTTGTTTGTTTAATTTTATTTTTTATATCATCATTGCCTAAAGGGCTTTGGGCATTATACTTTTCAATAAAAGTATTTTTAATTTTTTCCCTTACCGCACGATTGCTTAAACAACATTCAGCACCATATTTTTCTAGATTTGTTTTTTTTATTTTATCTCGTACATCTTTGTTTGACAAAGGTGTTTCTGCACCATACCTCTCAATATTTGTAACTTTAATCTTACTTTTTGCGTCTTCACTATTAATATAATATTTACTATTAAATTTTTTTAAACACGTATCTTGTCTTTTTTGTATAATTATCTTATTTTGTGATGCATTTTCAACACCATATTTTTTTAAATTAGTTTTCTTTATCTTTTCTTTTACACGTTCGCTTTGTAATACAGCTTTAACGCCATATTTATTAATATTAAACTGTTCTCGTTTTTTATTAACACACATACTATTATTACATTCGTATCTTTTTAAATAATTATTTTTAGTTTTTGTAAAAATTGTGCCACAAACATTGTGTCTTAAAATAATTGTATTTTCATCATAAGAAATAATAGAATATTCATTTTTATACCAATCATATTTTATACAATAACGTTCATATAATTGTAACATTGATATTTTTACGGGCATTATTTTCCTCGTTTGTATATCTTATATAATATGCTTTGCTTGTTAATTTTTCAACTAAAAAACAAAAAAAACAGCCACATTTTATTGTGGCTGTCTTTTTAATTCTGTTAAATACTAAGTGAAATTGTATACAACGGCGCTCTCTGGATCTGTGATGGCGAATCCGCATTCCTCTTTCCCAATAATACCCTGTTTCCACCTAAGAATTGCAGTTGGATCTTCAACAGTATGGAATCTCTCAGAGATAGCCATAACACCAAATCCCTTCCCAAAGCCCCAAGCTTTGGTATTATCAACAAACTGAGGGTTTCTCACCTTCCAGATGTTAACGTCCCATACGCCAGAAGCGCCAATCGACTGACCAGCTTTAAAAATCTCAGTGCGGATACCATCAGAAAGATTCTGAAGATTAGTATCAACCCAAGTTCTCAAATCACCATACCGACGAGGAGTAACAAACAGATCAGTAAGCATGCGCCCACCATCCGGCTTCTCATCCATAGCAGTAATCATCTCATTGAAAACGTGAATTGAAAAAGAACTACCCTGAGCGTTGTCAGAGATATCGCTGTTAGCCGTGGTGAGCTTGGCTATACTATGAATATCGCCATAGTTAAGAGCAGCTTTGGCCAAAGTCCAACCAGCAAGCTCTTCCTTGTAAACAACTTCATCAACCATGTCGTTCTGAAGTTGCTCAACGATATTATAGTTACCAGTTTTGATCTGCTTCAGGAACCAAGCAACACCACCCTGAATCGGGAAAGTGTTAACATAAATGGTATCACTATCAGCCTGTCTCATAGGGGTATGAGAACGATCAGCGCCAAACCAAGCGGCGCGAATTCTTTTTGACCGAACAGGGAACTGAATCTGCTGACCATCAGTAAACTGCTCAGTAAAAATCCTGCGGATGTAAGACTCCTGACGGATAACAGGAAGCAAAAGCTGGCCCTGAACTGCGGCATAAGCGCGTCTCAGTTTAGCACCAACAACATCAGTTCTTGCCATACTCTTAAAAAGAGTAGTTTTATCCTCATGAGTTAATGACTCCGCCCCATTTGTATTAACTTTATTAAGAATCGCTAAAATTTTATCCATTTGTGTGCTCTCCTTCAATTAGCTTCTATAGTCAAAATAGCACTTTGCCATGATTTCATCGGCAATCCCGCCAGAAGCAGCAACAAGTGGGGAACCAGTTCTAGCATCATACTCGACAAAGCCTTCTTCAATTATCTTACCAATAACATTACCAGACCCATAAGTATCAAGAGAACCGTCATCAACAGTGGCCTGACCACTTGCCTTGACAAAGAGCTTAGTCCCGGGGTTAAATGTAGTCTGTGCATTAGCATTAAAGTTCTGAAACACACCATTAAAAACACCAGTAGCCACAGAAACTCTTTCACCATAAGAAACAGACATCATATCGTTCTCACGGAAATTATTGGGGAAATATTGAACCTTCTGTAAGGTAATGCCATAAGGCACTTCATAAATACCATCAATAATTTTAAGATCACCAGCAACAGTCGTATAACCACTAACAGAAGTGCCAACAGTATAAGGGCGAACAACAGTACCTTCAGGAACAGTTCCATTAGTGCCAAAAACACGCTCGGCCTCAACTTTAGGAATATTCCAGTTGGACTCAACTATTGCGGGATTATCATTAACGATTTCAAAGCCTTTTTTAGCTCTGCTAACACTAGAATAACTATTTTGTGCAATTGTATTCATCTATAACCTCCAAATAAATTATACGGCGTAGTTGTTGCCACGACCATGCTTTTCATCTCTTGTCGTGACAGCTTTAAAAGCCGCTTCAAGTATATTATCAGAAATATCAAGCCCTTTTGCAGAAGAAGCAGAAGCAACTTGAAACTCGGCAGCCATGTCATTTTCCATATGTAAATTAGGAATCATGCCATCTTCATCGCCAAGATCCTCATCTTCATCTTCATCACCATCATCCAAGCAAGCAATTTCATCTTTAGGTTTATCTTCCCCTAATACGCTTTCTGGAGCTTTCTCTTCTGGTTTAGAAGCCTCTTCTTTTTTCTCTTCAACAGGTTCACTTTTTGTCTGATTTTCAGTTGGAATTAATGAAGCAACCTCACAAAGGTCTTCTTTATAAGATGCATAATCTTCATCAGTCATAATAGAAACTTTAGCAAAAACTTTTTGTTTTCTATCATCACTAAATTTAATACCAGCAGATTCAAGCTCTGCAATTCTATCATATCCAACTTTTTCTGTTCTAATTTTTGACAACTCAGCAGCAACTGATTCATACGAAGCCTTAACAGCCTCTAATTCTTTTTCTTTTTCAGAAAGAGAATTTTTAAGCTCAAGTTCCGCAGTTTCATAATTGCCTTTTGTTTTTTCAATCTCTGTTTTTAACACAGAAATTTTGTCTTCACTATCGTCAACTCTTTTTTCAGCATCTGCTTTTTCTTTACTAAGGTTAGCAACCTCAGTTTCCAAAACTTGGATTCTAGCAGAAGATTCATCAAGAGAGGCGTTAGCTGCCATCAACTTATTAACGGCTCTTTCAATAGCCTCAAGTTTCTCTTTATCCATCTCTTCCTCCACATTAGCATTAAACCTTTGTGTATGTGTGTGTGTGTGTTTATTTTCCGTTCCTGTATTATCATTGTCAACGACAATAATTTTTGGATTTTTTCCAATATTCCCTTGACTTGCCAAATCAAGCAAATATGATCTATGGTTAGCAGGGGTTTCCGTTATCCCCATTCCACCAAAAACATAATTATTTATTACTTTTTGAACAGTTCTGCCATCTTCAAATTCTTTTCCAACATAACTTTCTAATTCATAATAAATATCAAAATTATCATCATTTACTTTAATCAAAGTAGAGGCATCATTATCAAACATATAGCCAAAATCATTATAAAAAACTTCCATACTGACAAAGTATTTTAAATTAGCCTTTTCCTGTTGATTTCTTAAAAGTTCTATTGATAATTGAGGAAATAAATATTTCCAAATAACAAAATTTGTTACTATATCAACTGGTTCATTAATAACATTATTTGACTCATCAAACATTTGTATTGTATTATCATCAATTTGCCTAATATCATTATCGTTTATAATATTACCATTTTTTTGTAAAGCAACGGCTGAATCATAAATAACGCCAACAATAAAATCTTGATTATGCTCAATGTTAACTGGTTTTAATTTTGGCGTTTCCCTTGCCGCAATTAAGCTTTCACGAGTAAAATGTAAACCATTGGCATTTGTTCCTTCACTTACTAAAATACAAGAACCATATGCTAAATCAATTTGTTTATTAACACCAAAAAATTGTATTCTTTTTGCTTCATCTGAAAGATATTTTATATCATCAATATTTCCAGTATCTAAATGAATGTCTTTTTTAATAAGTTCTCTAAATTTATATTCAGAATCTTTATTTAAAATTGATGCAGTATTATTTAAAGATGCATGAAATTGACCACCTTTATATTTGTGATCAGCTAACCACTTTTTTGCATCGCTTTCAGAAAATTTCTTTTTATCAAATCTTATTGCTTGGAGTTCTGTTTTACCATCTTTTAAACCAAAGATAGCATGAACACCATCCCCAAATTTATCATTTACCCTTCTAAAATCAGAAAATTTATCTGGAGTAACCAAGCGATAACTATATTCTGACGGATAAGGCATAAAAAACAACTCCAAAAATATCTGTTTTTTCTAAATAATAAATATATAGCAGTATATATATATAATTATTGTTTTAAGCAGTTGATTTAATCTTCGTATGATATATGGCCCAAGCCTCAGAAATAAGTTCAGAAGCTTTTTCATGAGAAATATTTTTAAGATTCTGGAATCTACTAAGAAGAATATCAACTTCAATATTTAATAGATTTATTGCATCTTTATTATTATTAACAAGCTCATCTAATGATGCAAAATCAATTTTATTGAAATCTGTTCCGACAAAGCTCAAGGCACTCGTTGGGAATACTGCCATATATTTTGCAATATCTTTATACCCAATTTTTTTATTAATTGGCTCAAAATGTTCTACAAGCCTATTATATATAATTTTCCCTATATGTTTTAATCTAAACAATTCATGAGCATTTATTACGCTCCCGCCATCATTTAATCTTGGTTTTTCTTTTCTTTCTCTTTCTTGTACTTGTGGGGTTGGATTTCCTTCGCTATTCTTTTTAAGCGTATTTTGCTTTTCTTCAACTGTTTTTTCATCTTCATTTTTTGATATTGTATTTGGTGATTTTACAGAAATAATTCCATCTTGTCTTAATGCAGACTCTTCTTTTAACTGTTGAAGCTGCGTTGGCCAATCATACCCCATAATTTCGCATACCGTCTGATTACTTAAAATACCACGATCACTAGCCGCTTGAGCTAATTGCACCAGTTTCATTGTGTCAGTAAGATTTACACTGAAAATTTTAGCGCTTGGAACGCTATCAAATCCCATTGCAGCACCAATTTCAAGAAATTCATTATTTAAAAACTTTTCTGCGGCACGTAAGCCATCATTTAAATTCTCTATAAATGCTTTCATTGAAACAAATGCCGTTGAATAATTCTGCCCCTGCGTATCTCCCAATAAAACAGGAGTTATGCCAAAAGCAATTCTTATATCTTTATCAACTGGCTCATATTTATCTTGTTTTAAATCAGTAAAATTAGGTTCAATCCACTCCATTTTTAGTGTATGATTCCATAAAATTGTTAAAACTTGTGATGGATTTTGTAAAGTCGAAGATATTTTTCTTAATGCTGGTGCAGTAGCTGGGAAATCCTTATCCCCAATGGTAACTTTAAGAATTTTATTTTTAACTGCATCAATTACTGATAAATCCATATCACGTAGTTTATTTTTAAATTGTAAATGATTCATTGCTGTTGCTGACAAAGGAAGCCCATATTTTTCATATGGCTGCTTTAACCTGAAAAATTGACATGCAAAACTTGGAGAAAGAATAATCTCATTTTTACCAGTTCTAATATCTTGTATAAAATCAAGAGGCATACCTTTTAATAAATTTTTTGCTGGCCCTCTATCTTTATTTTTTTCATTAATTTTTGTAATTACTTCAGCTTCTGGGTAATATTTAACTTCACCCCAAGCCAACCCATTTGCCATGTTATTAGTAACAAGTCTTGGATCAACAACCGTATATCTATACGGAATTTTATGTTGAGCAATATCTTTTTCATAATTATTAGCATAATCTTTAAAAATAACAACCTCTGGGTCTTCTTTGTCTTTACGTTTTTGAATTATATCACCATCAGTCTTGTTTGCTAAATTTAAAAATATTTTTGAATCAAAATTTTTAGTTGATTTGAATGGGAGCTTTTGTTTTAATATTGTAACATTAGCTGTTTTATAATATTCCATAAAAAACCATTGTAAAACTTGATAAATATCAATTTGGTTAATCCAAGAATCAAAAAACTCTCTTATTTTTTTAGTGCTGCCCTCTAATCTAATCTTATCAAGAGAAAATTGAACCATTAGTTCAATAACTCTTCTCATCATCGCATCTCTTCTAAATGTTTCCATAGCGACATATATGTCTATTTTATCACCATATAGGCTTGAACCAAATGTACTATTCATTGCAATAGTGCCTAAATATGTGTCTTCCCAAGAAAACTTTGTCTGGAGAGCGGCTTCATCATTAAATAAATAACTATTTAAAGCAAGCCCATCATGTGCAATATCTACCTTTGGCCTATTCTGAGATTTCAAAATATTGATTAAATCAACTGCATCTTGACCATTTAAAAAAAGATCCTTTGACCCATCTTGATTATCAACAATTTTTCCAGCATCAACATGAATATCTATAGATCCATTTTCACCAGTATTAATTCTTTTAGCCATAAAAAACTCCTTATACTAAGGCTGCACTATCAAAATAGTTATCATTACCTTTATTAAATTCAGAAGCCCAGCCGCCATTTGCTATAGTATTATTATTTTGATCTTTTTTATTAACTTTTAGCCTTCTAAATTCATCATTCAATATTAATATAGCAGAATATCTATCTTTTCTGTCTTTTTTATTTTGTGTATCCCAATGCGGATACCCTCTGTTTGTTACAGTAACAACAATACGGGACATCTCTTTTTTTGCTTCTAACATTTCTTCATTTTGTGTTTCTAACCAAGCTAATTCAACCTCGCTCATTGTTTCATTTTCTATATCGTTTGGTTCACGAGCAAAAACAAGTCTTTTATGTTCTAAATCTGCCAATAAATTATGATTTGCTTCACTAATCCAAGTTGGATTAAAATTTATAAGTTTTAATAAATGAAGACCTTTTTTTGGTCTTGATCTTAACCCACCAATATACGAATTTTCATCATCAATATCATAAATAAGTGATCTATTGCCCATTTTTTCTTCATCATTTAAATTATCTTTAATAGTTGTGCCACCACCACCTTTATCAACAACAATACCAATAATATTATACCTATCTAAAATATCCAAAATTTTAGAATGTATAACGCTAAAACTTTTATTATTTAATGTTTCTACACAAACTATTGTATCTTGTTCACTGTCATCACCAATTTCGCCAATAGCAAACGCACAATTATCACTTTGTCGCGCCGGATCAATTGCTAATATATAATTTCTATTAGTGTCACCTTTATATTTATATACAACTCTTTTTGATTTTGCAGCATCCAATAAAGACATTCTAAAAAATCCATCACTATCAGATGGGAAAAAACAATTATGTACCGTGGCAGTTGGCAAACTATAGCTATGATCATCATCAACAGATAAATTATATACTAATCCATTATATTTGTATATTTTATAATCTCTTATTTTAAAAACAGACGACATTCCATTGTTAGTAATATTAATTGGTTTATTATTACCAATTCTTTCTTTTAGGTTAAATTTATTCCCAATAAATTTATTAAAAAATCTAGCGTCATCACCTTTTATTGATAATTCATATAACGGTTTTGCATTTATTTTTCTACCTTGTATAAATTCAATCCTTTGCCCTTTTGATTTCCTAAAAGATGATGGAATATTAAAGTAGCTTAATGACAATTTTACTTGCATTAATAAATTTTTATTAACACAGCCAACAATAGCTTGCGGTTTATTATTAACACATCCGTCACCATGCCAATAGCCAACTATAAAACCATATAATAAATTTAAATTTGAAAATAAAATATTTGGGTCTATAACTTTTGTATCAGAAATACCCGGACAAATATTTTTAAATAACTGAGCCAATAATCTACTATTAATTACGATATTGCATACATTATCTTTATAATATTTTTTTATTTTTTTATTAAACGATTTATATATAGCATTTTCCAATTCTTTAATAAAATTATCTAACTTAACATCATGATGACCATCTAAAGAAAATGAAATAGCTTTATCATTTGCCCCAATGCTTCCTTCAGAAGCATACCATCCTAAAATTAATCCAAAATAATAATCTAATTTTATATTACTAATAACAGAAGATTTAAATATTTTATTTTTTCCACAAGAATATTTATTACATTGTGATGGTTTTGGATATATATATTCTACATTATCAACATAAGATATTAGATAATTATCAACATATTTTTTTATATCTATTTCTTCTAAACCATTAAGTTTAGATAAATTCACCAAATTTAAATAATTTTCTTTAATTAAATTAGATATTTCTATCCAATCTTCTTTATAATAAAATTTATGATTTGTTGTTACAACTATTCTATCATTATATCCAAAGCTTAAATAATCAATAACATCACCACTATATTCTCTACACATTATATTATTAACTTTTTTAAATCTTCCTTTATGAGTAAGAACCATATCACCTATTTTAATATCTGATATATTTTTTACACCAGTATTGGTTAAAATAGGGGTATCATATCTAAAACAATTATATTCCATCGCAAATTCATATTCTGACATATCATTTTTAGCCGATTCTATCATGTGAGACGATAAAAATCCTTCTGGCAATTTATTATAAGGAATTTTAACAACAATATATTCATCATGTGAATTAATTTTATTTTTTGAAAATTGAGATTGTATTATTGTTATATTATTTTGTATTGTTGTCCATAAATGATTAAATTGATAAAATGCAGTAGAAAATCCTGCAATCTGATTTTGTCGTGAAGAGGATTTTTTAAAATTTACACCACGAGACTCTAATTCTTTTTCTTTTTCAATACGACGAACATTTTTCATTGGATCTAATATTGTTGCAGCAAATCCCCTTACAACAATATCCAAAATATCTTTTGGAACTTGTGCTAATTCATCAACACCAATATAATGAAAACGCATCCCACGAACTTTATTGCCATCTCCAAGAGGAATAGCATTTATAAGACCATTATGCCGCCAATTTATATAACAAATATCCGTTTTATATGTTGGGCCTTTATATATTGCCTGTTTTACTAATGGAGATTCCTTAATAATATTATCAATTTCTTCAAAAACTAATTTAGCTTGTCTAAATCCGGGGCCAATACAACCAGTCTTTTTTCGTTTATATAATAAAGAATTTAATAATTGTATAACGGCCTGAATAAAAGTTTTACCACCACCACGGGTCATAACAATAATTGGTGATAACTTATTCCAAACTATTAATAAAATAAGTTTTTGATATATTGGCAAATCAATAGGAAGCCCACCAATACGCAATAAAAGCCGTGCCGCCATAAATGGATATTTTCTAAAAAAAGTAATTAATCTTACTGTACCAACAGTTAAATTATCCTGCATCTAAAATATCCCGCAACTTATTAATATCTAAACCAATTAATAAATTACTTTCATTACCAGTTACTTTTGACAAAGCCTCTTCTGTTTTCGGATTTTCTAAATTTTTATTTACCCAATCAATTATTTCATCAATTTCTTTCTCTGCCTCAAGCACAAGCTCAATATATCTTTTATCATCTTCAAAAATTTCAACTAATTGTGCTATATTAACTGCCTCATCAATATTTCTATTTAATCTTGAATGTCTTGAAGTAGACAAAGAGCCTTTATATGTAGACATCCTTTTTGAATTTTCAGATAATTCTTTTGTATAATCAATACCATCTATTTTTTGTTTTTTTAATAAACGCTGCCTCATAACAATTTCACTAATTAAACCAATTAAATCATCAAAATCTTCAGCAATATTAAATTGCCCTTCATATTTTGATACATAATCTCTCCAACGAGACTTAAAAAAATCCCATTCATCAGGATAAAAACCACTTTTAATCATTAAAAATGATGGAGTATTAAACTCATCATTCTCTTCTTTTTCAGAAATACTATTTACATCTTCATCTGAAGTATATTCCCTCATCTCCTCTGCTTGCGCATCATCGAATCGTGAATCTGCTTCAGATTCATCAACCTCAAATCCAACATTATTATTTATTAAATTTAAAGTCTCATTAACATTATCATTTTTATCAATTAATTCATTATTAGCTGCAACTAAATCATCATTTGTATACTCATCATTATCAGAAACTTCATCTTTATTTAATTTACTACGTTTTATTTTTTCTTCAAAAAAAATAATTATTTTGTCAACATCTAAATTTTCTATATTTACCTGAAAACGCAAATCACTTGGCCTTGAATAAAAAAGCTTTATTTCATTAGTCTTTGGATCAGGTTGATATGCAAATCCAAGATTTCTTCTTAATATAGAAATATTGTTTTTTGAACGACCTAAAAGGTTCGCTATATCTTCGTCTCGTGTATTTGTTTCACCACGTATTACCTTTAAACACTTGGCGACAACATATTCTTTTTCAGAACGAGAAAAATTATTACCTCTACCAGCCATCATGAGACCTCAGTATTATATAGCAAATTAATTTAAATAAACTTGTTATTCTTAAATTCATGCTTAATTTTTCTATTACTATACCAAATAATAGATTG
>Ga0172381_10000836_pt1 | contig 38254 bp, 60 predicted proteins | sample Leawel6488metaG_FD_119754 | JGI IMG/M metagenome (GOLD analysis project Ga0172381, IMG submission 119754) | Leachate microbial communities from a municipal landfill in Southern Ontario, Canada - Leachate well 64-88 metaG | ecosystem: Engineered > Solid waste > Landfill > Unclassified | place... | reverse complement strand
TTAAGGAGATAAAATGGCAGAAAAACTAACAAGATTTAATTTTATATCACTGAAGTTATCGGTCTTTCCTGCTACCAATATTAGAGCGTGCAAAAGCTTTGATTATGGTGCTACTTACAGTGATCCTGCTACTCCATTTGTGGCGGGTGCAAATGAATGGTACGATTTAACAGAACATATTTACGGCTCAACAAATAACGCAACTTACGAGGTTGATCTTCCAAAAGGTACTTATAGGCTACAGTCTTTGTATTCTGGTACTTGGAGTACGATAAGTTACTTCGAGAAATTCTATCATATAACAGGCGACTTTGACACTCATATTCTTGGTACTGATGCAGTTACAAAACACGATAGTGAGGATATTGTTTTTACAAATAGTATAACTTCAATAACTGCAGTCAATGTTCGAGATGCAATAGAGCAAATAGCTGGTGCTGGATGGGTTTCTGGAACAGATAAAACGCTAAAAGGACATACTTCAGATACTACAGCGGCACATGCTGCAAGTGCTATATCATGTTCAGTTGGTGCTTTAACCGATGTAGAAAGTGCACTTGACGATCATGAAACAAGACTTGACACTCTTGAGGCTGGAACTGCGTCCACTCCTGCGAATATAACAGATATATCGGGTGAAATCGGCATTGACATTGAATGGGACAACCAATATACTGTAAATGGAATACTATATTTCTTCAAATACCTTTGGAAACATGATTATGAAACAGCTCCAACAATTGCTAATCTGAAACATGAAAGCCAATTGGGAACTTCCTTCTGTAATATCAATTATGGAACTCGACGGTTTGATATTGCTATCAATACAGATAGTAATCTTACTCTCTATTATGCTATTGGTGCTTGGGGTAGAGGAGACGGGTTTACTGGTGCAGTGCCAAATATCCATTGGTCTGCAGTGCAAAACACAGGGGTAGTTATACCAAAATACAAACAAGAGCAAATTATAACTCTTAGTGATGTTAATCTTACACAAACCTATGTTGCAAAAGATAATGATAGTAGAGAAATTGACAGTGACGAAGTATTTCCAACATGTTCTGGTGAAACTGGTGGAGTACCTGACGACAATTTCGTGCTTTGGTATCATGCTTTTAAGGATATTATCATTACTGGAATTGCTATTTACTGTAACGATAAGCCTTCTCCTTCTTCGACTTTGAAATATTATATTGAAACTGGTGGGGTAACGAGTAGTTTTACGGTATCTTCGACAACTGGACTTGGTACATCTGGAACGATTGCAGTACCTTTGACTGCTGGTGAAACCGTTAAGATATGGTCCCTTGCTCCTAATGGAATGGGTCACTATCAAATTCAAATAGTATTTGAGGTTTAATATGAAAAAACTAATGATAATTGCATTAATATTTATGGTTACTTCTGCTTTTTCAACATCTTGGAAAGGTGGAAATACTGCTAAATACGACGCTGATACAGTGTGTTCAACTAAATACTATTTACATCGTCCAGGAACATCTTTTCCATCAAATACCTGGTCTGAATGTTGCCAGATATTTGCCTCTTCTGATCAATGGTTAATAATACCCGTATCATGTGATTCAATAGATACTTTTTATATTCCCATACCTGTTGATTCACTACCTTCCGAAAGCCTTATAGTTAATTGTCCTGGCGGTGGTATTATTATTATTGATTCAAGTGAATATCATTTTGATACTCTAATAGTGACACAGCAGAACGGCGTTTATGATATTTCTGATGTAAGATGGTTTTGCGACAGTGTACTAGTGGTTATTGATACTATGATTATCGATTCTTTGGGGAATACAATCGTTTTCAATGATACTACATGGTGCAAAACATGCGATAGTTTTCTTGTTGAAAATAGGTTTATTGTGGACGGTTCTGGAGATACTATTATTATGAATATCTACAGTCATATCAATCCTATTCTAACTGATTCATGTGGTATATTTAGGCTAAACGATTCAACCGATATTAACCTTAATATTACCTATTGCTATTCATGTGATACTAATATTACGGTAATAAACTATCCTCCTATAATACCTTCGTGGTGGTTTTATGTTACCTATGAAGAGACTGGTTCTACAGAAAGAGTTAATCGAGGTGATATAATTGTTATTCCATTTGGTTCTGGTGGTTCAAGTGGTGGCGGTATTTATGTTAAGGATTGCTCTTGTACTACTTCAGTTACTGTAGTTACTGATAGTTTTGATGCGGTATTTGCAATTGATACAACATGGAATGTAATTTATACCGACAGAACATATAATGAAGATGGAACATTTGCAAGAATTTATGATGATGGAAACTGGCGTGACAGGGCTTCGTGTTCTTATTCAGATAGGTATGGTGATGTTTATGATTATGCAAAATGGACACTACAATATGCTAATCATACCGATTCAACTGTTCATAAAACGAGAATTAGTGGTTGGGGGAATTTATCAAACGCAACAGGTTCTTTGACATATACCTGGAATGCTAATGATACAATGATTAATTTATTTGGGTTAAATGATACAATTTCATATAATGGTGGCGTTTTAACAACTGGAAAATATTTTTATTGTGATACTGTTGATTCTACTCCTGCGGTTTTTACATCGTTAAATAGAAGTTGTAATAGTAGCAATGATGAATATGATACTACATGGAGTCATACTCAACCTGTTCTCCCAATTGTAATTGCGCAAAGATTCGAGAAAATAGTAAATTTTACGGATTATTATTCAAATACTGAAATATCAAATCTTAATTCTTTGCAACCACACTGGGTTTTAGCAACTATGCGAGATGACTTTACTCCATATGTTGAGATTAATGGTGTAATTTATGATTTAGATACGATTGCAGTACCCATATATGGTAATATGAAAAAGAAAACATATGAAATACCGTTATCTTCAACAATTGATTATAATCAGGATATTATAGTTAAAATAGGTGTATATTCGTGTGCAGCTCCATTTATTGGATTATCTGCAATATTTGGACTTAAATATGCCACCACTGATACAATTGTTGATACATGCTGGACTCTAAGAGATTCAATAACCTTACCAGATTGTTCAGGGTCAAGTAATGCAGATACATTTTACACTTTCAGAACTGATAGTTTTAATGCAGACGGTATATTACTTAGCGGAGATACTATCTATTTTGACACTACATCAAGCGGAGTTGATACATGTTCTCATATTATGTATTACGGACTTATTATGAACCAATACTACGACAGCGTGAATACTTGTGGCGGTGATACACTTGATTTTAATCTTAATAATGCTTGGATATTTGCAGAGCTTGGTGATACTGTTATATTATCGGATACTTTATTTAGAACTATTTCGTTTGTTGATCCAGATACAGTGAAAAGTTTTGATTTTGGTTTATATCCTGATAGTGTTAAAATCAGCTATACTGGAACATTGACACCAATAGCAATAAAAAACCCATTGAAACTTGAAGGAAATGCTCTAATAACCGATAATGCAAGTCTATTTATAACAGACCAAAATGGCACTGATTCGCTTCATTTGTATGATAGCGGAGACACTACATTTCTTGACAGTGAAAACCCAGTAAGAATACCTAATTTTGTATCGACTTTAACCCATGTTGACAGCTCAACCTATGCAGATACAGCTCAATTCTCACTATTTCCTGATAGTGCTGATGTTAATGGATGGATTAAGAAAGACACATTTTATATGAGTTATGGCAACTCTATTGGTTCGAGTAGTATTATAGCCGATGGAGACAGTATCTATATTGATACTTCTTATGTGAAAAATCTTGATTCTTTGGGCTATTATTTCGATTCCTTGACTATCAATAGCATGTTCACTAACTACTTTGATAGTCTTGAAATAAATAATTTGTTGGGTACTAAATTAGACACTACGACATTTAACACTACTATTGGTGCATATTATGATACTACAGTTTCAAAAACATTATTTGTCGATTCTACTGAAATTAAGCACCTTTCTACGCTATTGATAGGTGATTCTGCAAGTTTTACGGATTTTCCGCTTGCAAAATTGATAGTAAGTGAAGGAAATACTGGACATTCGTACGCATTCAATCTTGGTATAGTTGGAGAAGCTACAGGCGGTAGCGTATTGAAAGCCGTTGGTGTTGGAGGTGTTGCTCTATTGGGTGGAACGAAAGATGTTTTTGGTACTTTTGGAAGAGCAAAAATAGGGAATACTTCATACACAGGTGATGCTATTGGATTGAAGGGAGCAAGTGAAGAAACTCACGCTGGGGGTAGAAATATTGGGGTATATTCAATAGCAACGGGTGGAAATTTAAGCTATTCTTTCTATGGAGAAGACGGTTTAATTTTCAATGAAAGAAGTATTTCAACTAACGATTCTATCTCTGCAATTGGTTTGACTATTGGGTCTGGTACTGTTATTGACAAAATGGTCAATATCGGTTCACATTTTGGATTCATACGGGGAACTGACACTACATACGCTCTATCAGATACGATAACAAGTGGTGTTACTGATACATTCCAGATAGTGAGAAGTGACTCATTCAATACTACAGGATGGATACACAACGGCGACGCTATTTATGTCGATACTACAGGCGGGACGGCTACTCCTTCTGATTCAGTTGTTTGGAATACACTTGTGGGGAGAAGAACGGCAAACCAAGAAATAAAGATATTTGGCACGGCAAATCTTGCCAATAGACTTGATGGAAGTCTATTCAAATGCAAAAGAGGTTCTTCTACTACAGTTGGATATATCGATTCTTGCGTATATGCTTCTGATTCGATTACAGTCACGGTTGTTACAACTGATACTCTATTAATAGCTGATTCGACTATTGCTCCAATGCGTTACACTCCGAATTTCAAGGTTGACAATTTTCTCAGGACAATATCGCTATATGGTGAAATCATAGCTGATACACTATACTCACAGGGCATGTGGTATTGGATGCAAGATGCATGTTATTTATTGCCAATTGATGCATATCTTGTCACGGCGGCGGCTACAACGCCAGCATTGACATTCAAATTCTATTCCGACGCTACAGCTCTCAACACAACGGCGTTCGATATGGAAGGTAACGCCTCACTATTGAGGCAAAGAATGACAACAAAAAACATAGCAAGAGGAACAAGACTATCGATGCGAATTTGGTCGGTTGCAGGAACTACAAAACCAGCGGATTTTCAAGTTAATATGTATGTTATACCTCAAAAAATATATCTTGGAGAATAATGAAAAAGCTAATTCTCATACTGATATTAGTTGGTATTTCATTTTCTGAAATAGTTGGATATTGGTCTGCAAAACATTCAGGAAATGATACACTTTTCGATATGAAAGGGGCTGCAAATGGTATTTCAACAGGGGTGAACGATCCAATTTTTAACCCAGCTCAAAACAATATCTATTTTCATCATGGATTAGGCGGGCTAAATCATGGGAATGATATCGATCGTATCGAAATAGACGGTACACAATTCCATTATACAACCTCTTCTACATTCTCAATCCTCTATTTTGCTCGTACTGACGGAAATGATGGAGGTCGGCATGAGGTATATGACAATATTTTCAATGGTGGAAACAGTATTTCATCACAATTAACCGATACTTCAATATCATATCGATATCTTGACGCTACTCTATACGAGGACTGGAGAAAAACAACAGCTACAAACCGAAATAGATACACATTGGGTGTACAATTGAATACAACTGGGGACAGATTGCCTTATTTCAATACGCAAGCGACTACCGTTACTACTCCAAGAGCTCTATCGGGAAATTACTATAAGGCAAATTCGTTTATGGTTTTAGGTGCGTTCAAAATATCCTCTACAGACTATTATTATGGGAATTATGACCTATATTTGAGTACATTTATCAATTTCAATCATAGACTTAGATCCGCAGAAATTTCAAATTATAACACATTTTACAGAGGCGGTTTTCAATGAAAAAATATATTCTATTGACAATTTTAGTTCTATTTCCTATTATATTACTATCGGAAAGTGAAACGATTGATAGGGAGGAGCTGAAAACAATGATTAGAAACGGTGAAAGTGTTACAGATTCCATTGTAATTGAAGCTTATCTTTCTGAAATACGAGAAGAAATCAAACAAGATTCAATAAATCATGTTAATGATAGCTTGAAAGCTATTCAAGATTCAGTAATTCGTATCCAGAACATTAATTTCTTAAAAAATCTTGGGTATGAAATGGACGGTTCTCTTGCCGATTTTGAAAAGCTATATCCAGCAAAAGACTACGGAGTCAACAAAGCAAAATATGAACATAGCCAATATGCAGATGTAACAAAGCGTATAGATTGGCTGATACAGTGCTATAAGGCACGATAGAGAGGGAAAAGGTGTACAAAACAAACGAACACGCAATGAAAATCATTGAAAAGGTCTTGCAATTAGAGGGGGGGCTTGTGAATGATCCTGCTGATTCAGGGGGTATTACAAACTTCGGTATTACTCTACCATTTTTAAGGCAATTCCAAAAGACTGCAACCGAAGAGGATATAAAGTCACTCACAAAAGAAGCTGCTATTCATATCTATTTGACGCTTTTTTCAATCTCAAAAACTCAATTATTACCAATGCCTTTACAGCCAATATTCTTTGACACTGTTGTTATGTCAGGTGCGAAAAAGGCGGTTGTTTTGTTACAGCGCACACTCAATTTGCCTTGCTATAATAGCGGTCAATATCTACTTGAAGATGGTATTTTGGGAGAAAAAACACTCAATGAACTCTTGAAAATTTGGGAAGATTTTGGATTGCAAGTTGTCAATTCGTACGCAGATATACGAGAAGAGTTTTTCAATGCACATGCTGATATAAGTCCAGCAAAAGAGAAGTTTCTCAAGGGTTGGATTAAACGCAACAACAGCTATAGAGTAGAGGTGTAAGATGAGTGAATACCTTATAGTTCTTGGAAAAGATAGATGTTCTGGTTGTGTTGATCTAAAAAACAAGCTAATTCTCAACGATATCGACTTTCGATATGTTACTGATGAAAAAGAAATCGAAAAATATCGGAAAAACGGTCCATTTGATTTTTATCCTCACGCAATCGTAATCAACCAAAACAATGATATTATAGACATATACCCATATTCAAACGAAAACACAAACCAAATCATACAGCGATTTAAGAAGCGAGGTTCAAGTGCCACCAATTAGTCCAGATTTGCAAGCTCTATCTGATCGAAGATATGAAAATGGTATGCTTGCAAGTACAGTTAAGCATATTGAAACAGATATAACTGAAATGAAAGGTTGTATAGTTCAACATCAAACATGGATAGACCAATTCAAAGGCTCTATTTCTATTATGAAGTGGCTTATAGGTGCATTATGCACAGCCACAGGTATTCAAGTGTTTATGACAGTATCAAAAATTTTAGGAGGATAAAATGAAAATTAGAATGATTCTAATTGTTATTATGTTATTTACTTCAATCGTATTTTGTCAAGATGTTATGGTTGACAGTGCAATTGAGGGTATTACCGTTACAAGTGTTCAAGATTCTATACCAGCGGTACCAGCTCAAGAAACAAGTATATTATTGAAAATTATATCTTGGATAACGGGGTTCTTGACTTCTTCCGTTGGTATTTGGCTTGTCAACAAATATATCAAAAATAAGAATTTGAAGGTTCTTTCTTTTGCAGGAAAATTAATGAAAGATATAGGAGAAATTCTCTTAACTATTTCTAACAGTGAATATTCAGCAACCGACGCCAAAGAACTGCATGACAAAGTTATCGTTGCTCAATCCAAAATTATGAACGGAGACATCTCCTCTCTTGCTTCTGCAGAAACCGATATTGAGCAAGCAAAAAAAGAACTTGCAAAACTCAAGAAAACTCGAAGGGGTTAATATGAAAAAGCTATTCTTTCTTATCTTGGTTTTTTCTTCAATCTCGTTCGCATACACGGGCGTTAGAGTTGAGTTAATGGGAAATAATCATTCAAAATATCAATACAATACAGCAATTGTTACCGATGATTACTGTGTTGGGTGGTTAAAAACATCTGACAACAACATGACAGGGCTATATTATGAAAATAAGATTAATATCGACTTCTCAAAACACATTGGGCTAAGGCTTGGTTCAAGGGAAGGGCTGGGATATTCTTTTGATTTGAAAAAGCCTTGTGTTATTTTTGGATTCAATTCAAGTCTATATTATGATTGGTTCGAAATTATAGCTCAATACCAAACAACAACATATTCAGAAAAAAATAGTATCCTATACCAAGATTCAATATATTTAGGTATAGCGTTGTATTTTAATTTGTTAGAATAGTACCCTCTTCTTCTTCAATATGAGAGCAATTTGCATATTTTGCATGTTGCTCTTTTTTTTTGTTCTTTCTCTGAAAAACGGCTTACAAAACACACCCTATTTAAAGACTTGAAAAGTTTTGAATACTAATTATCATCTTGCTAAAATCAAAGCAAATAAAGGCATTTATGGAGTTAAAACATAATACATTATATAGATGGTTCTTGATTGCTAAGATTTTTATTTTTTTTCAGATTTTTTCAAAAAATTCTCTTTTTTCTTATTCGAAAAATTTTCCATATAGGAATTATTTTCTTTTTCATTGACAAATCGAACAAAAACCATAGAAAAAACATGCTTAATTTTTTGCATTTTGCAAGTCGTTTGCATTTTGCAAATTTTGCAAACCCGCATGGATATTGAGTTTGTGAAGAGCCTTTGCATTTTGCAAAAAAACATTCTAAAATGAACAAAAAATCTATGAACTATTATTTTCAGACTCTGCAGAAAACCGCATGAATATTGAATCTTTGAATATGGAAAATAATTAAAATATTTTTATTTTTTGGCACAAGAACTGCATATATAATATATGTCTGAAAGATGGACGGACTTGAAAACGATGAACCTGCAGAAAAAGATGAAAAGGGTGTAGCTACCTTGCAGGCGACAAAAAAGATAAGAAAGATAAAAAAATAAAAAGTTTTTTATTATTTTTCTTGATAATATCTTTTTCTTTCGTATATTGTATATGTTGAAAGAAACAAATGATATTTGAAATGTCTTACATGAAAAACAAGGTTACCTTGAAATCTTATGATGAAGTCGATGAAGACTATCTTTGCGAAAGATTGAGTCAGACAGCTGATTACATCGGAAGTTGTTTTGGACGCATTCAAGCACGAACTTCTTGTCGAAGAAATGGATATGTATTTGTTATATTTGTCAGCAACGGTGGACAATCTTGTGGTGATGAAGTGGAAAGATTGAAATGCCGTATTTCTGAAAAGGTTGAAAATTACCTTTCTGGAGCAAATGCGTTATAATCTCCCCGTCCCGAGCCGACGGTAAAAGGCTCAAATAAACCGAAACAAAATAATGCCCTGAGGGGCGGGAGAAATTATGAAATATTCTTTTAATCACACAGTCTCAAATCCTTTTTCCTTTGAGAGAATTCTCGAGGATAATAAAGGAAAAGATGTTATTATTGTTGAAACTCCAACAGAGATAGGAGTAATTATATCTTCTCGATTTATTGAAAAGTTTAAAAACACAAATATGAAACTTTTTAATAAATTTTGGTGGGAAATTAGGGATGAGACCAAAAAGGGTCTTTTCCTAAACGCATTAGGTGATATGTGGAAAAAAAATACAACATCCAATGGTTATGTTTCCGTCATTCTTAGAAATGACGATTGGAATATTGATAAAATCTTAAACCATCTTAATGGTTTGGAAAAAGATTTAAAAGGCTGGAGAATTCCAGTCAAGGTAACTATTCCTGATTGCCTCAATGCCAAAACAGAAGTAAAAAAAGAGATAAAAAAACCAACATTTAAGATTTTTATGGGTGTAGAAATAGACCCAGATTTTTAATGCCACCAATTGACACCTCCTTCGTCCTCTATGCGGACTTCGTGGACGAAGTCATGAAGCACCTTGAGGTAAGTGTCCATATCCTCAAGGTGCTTCATGACTTCGTCCACGAAGTCCGCATAGAGGACGAAGTCATGAAGCACCTTGAGGATATGGACACTTACCTCAAGGGACACGGGGAAAACATGCCGAAAAAAAGTGTCATTCGCAAACAAAATGCTGAGTTGCTTGCGAAATTGTCAAATCAGCCTCCGTCAGGGAGCACTGACGATAAAAAGGCTTGAAGATTGCGACCGCAGTCAATTGATCGAAAGGTATTTTGGCTGCGGTCTTTTTTTTTGCTTATAGGTTTTTGAAAAGGAGAATCATGAAAAACCTAATAATCATTGCCTTGATTATGGTTCAAATATCGATTAGTATATTCAATCATTTTGAATACATTTTGATACCAAATTGGGCTATTCTAATAGGTATTTTTGCTTGTGTGGTTTTGTTACTGAAGGAGAAAAAGGAATGACAAAAAAGGAATTTCAAGATAAAATGAAGGTACTTAACAGAAAAATATCGGAAATTGAAAAACAAGGTAAACAACTTAGAGAAAAATGGGAGGAGTTGAAATGATAATGATTAGTTTGCTATTAGCAACGATATTTATAATGGTTACAGTTTTGATTAATGATAAAACAGAGGGCAAATTTGTTTCAGCTATTATAGATTGCGTTATAATTTATGTTGCTTGTTATTTTTTAGTTCATGAAATATTCAAAATAACGGGGTTGAAATGAAATATATCGTTATTTTTGAAAAAGATGGTGAAACTACTAATGTTTCAATTTCAACTGATAGAATAAAGAAATTGCACATTTGTTCTATTTATGATAATACAATTATTATCAATGAAGAAGTTGCAACACCTAATCCTGAAAAAATAGCATTGAATTATGCTGAGTTTTTTTGCAATAATTTTATAAGGGAGGAAAAATGAACTTAGAAGAAGCTATGAAATTATTAGCTGCAATTTCAGAACCAAAGGTAGAACGCTCAAAACAGTATGGTGTTGGAGGAAGTGACATATCGGTTATTTGCAATTTGAATCCTCACAAGAGCAAAGTCCATCTTTGGATGGAGAAAACTGGCAAAACAGAACCAGAAGATTTGAGGAATAACAAGCTTGTCAAAGCTGGTACGCTTCTTGAAAGATTTGTTATTGAAAATTACTTTTCACCAGAACATCCTGAGTATGAAATCTTCTATCCTGACAGAACATTTCTTGGCAATGAAATTTGGCAAAAAGCTAATATTGACGCTCTCTTGTATCACAAAGAGCTTGGCTTTGGTGCTTTGGATGTCAAGACTGGTAGAGATTTGTCAAAACACTTTTGGCAAGATGAGGAAAAAAATTTTGTAGTTAAAGATATGTATGAACTTCAGGCTCAATGGTATTATCATTGTATTCCACAGCTCAATTATTTTATCTTTCCAGTGTTTCTTGGTGGTTATGATTATTTTGAAGTTGAAACAGAACGGAAACAAGCTATTATTGAGGCAATTTTGCCGATTGTTACGCAGTTTTGGCAAGATGTGGAAGATAATACTATCCCTGAAATCGACGGGCGAGAATGCACAACCGACGCTCTAAAACAGCTATATGCAGAAGCTATAAAAGATGAGGTGGTTTTTGACTTTGACAATCAAATTGAAGATGAAATTACAAATTATCTTGAATTGAAAAGTCAAATATCAGAACTTGAAAAACAGAAAAACTATTTTGAGAACCAGCTAAAGTCAAAAATTGCAGACTATGAAAGAGGGAATTTCAAAAATTTGTTTGAAATCAAATATCCTAACTATGAAAGAAAAAGCTATGATACAAAATTGCTATTAGAGCTGTATCCTGATATAGCAAAACAGGTAGAAAAAACTACTAAATACAGAATGTTTTCGGTGAAACAATTTAAGTCAAAGGAAAAGAAATGAGTGAAACATTACTCGACAAATTAAATCAAGCAGTTGAAACAAAACCAGAAGTCAAGAAAGAAAAGGACAAGCCTAAAACAGCTCTTGATTTGATAAAAGATACAAATATGCTGAATCAGTTTACGATTGCTTTGCCAAAGCATATTGACGGCAAGCGATTCCAAAGAATTGCATTAACGGTTTTGAGAACCAATGAAAAATTACAGCAATGCAATCCATACAGCGTTATTGGTGCATTAATGAAAGCCGCTCAATTAGGTTTAGAACCTGATTTGCTTGGTCAATGCTATCTTATACCATTTGGGAATGAATGCCAATTTATCGTTGGTTATCAGGGTTTAATAGAGCTTGTGATTCGTACGGGCAAAGTTTCCAAAATTCAAGCTCAAATAGTCTATGAAAATGATACTTTTGAATGCACTTTTGGGGATGGTGGAAGGTTATTCCATCAGCCTAATTACGATAGCGACAGGGGAAAAGTTAGAGGTGCTTATTGTTATGTTGCACTTACTGGTGGTATTTCTTTCTATGAATTTATGTCAACTTCTGAAATTGAAAAAATTAGGGACAAATATTCTAAAAACAAAGGTGATAATTCAATATGGAAGAACTCTCCTGAAGAAATGTTCAAGAAAACAGTAATCAGAAGAGCTTTTAAGATGTTACCAAAATCAACAGATTACAGGAGTGTCAACGACACACTCAATGCTGATTATCAAGTTGTGAAAGGAATTTCACAGGGAGAAGTTGAAATGGAAACAGCCGAGTATGAAGAAGTAATTTCTTAAGCCCCTTTATAATATCACAACAAACCCACAAGCCCACACACAGGGGGCTAATTACCCCCTGCCTGCCTGCCTTGAAGGAGGAAAAATGAATATAATTTTATATATTCTTATAGGTGTAATTTTAGGATTAGCTATTACTATGATTTTACCTATTATAGAGAAAAAAATTAGCAAACCTAAAGACAAATTTTGTTTAACTCATCAACAAAAATATGAGATTGAAGCAAAAATCAATATTTTGAGTAGAGAAGATATACTAAAAAATAGAATATATCATGTTTCAAGTATTAATAATTCTGTGTTATATATCGATTTAGAGGCTGTTGATTATATGCAATTAGGTGATAATTATCTTAAAATTCAGTTTATTGCGTCAATTGTTGGAGTCGATACAAATAATATAAGGGGTTATATTAATTTATATTATATTATTTGTCTTTGGCAAAAATACCATGAATTAACATAACAAATATATTTAAAAACTAAGGAAATAAAATGAACTTCTATGAAGCAATAAAAGCAGTTATGGACGGAAAATCAATGAGGCTTGTCTATTGGAAAATTGGTACAATAATTAAGCTCCATGAAGGGACGATTTTTTTATATTTTCCGAATAGAAAATATTGTCCCTATAGAATTACAAAACATGATATTGAAAAACAATGTTGGGAGGAATATCATGGAAAAAATGAGTAAATCTGTAGAACGAAGATTGGCTATTCAAGAACAAAACAATGACACAACTTGTGAAACATTCGATGAGTTAGCCGAAACTTCAAAAAAATATAATAACCTTTCAGCACCCGAAATGCTGACAATTGACAAGGCGTTTGAAACTATCCTCAAAGAGCAAATAGAAAAACTTGCTAATCTAGAACAAATAGACTTGTATATTGAAAATGAACGATTGAAACAAGAGCTTGCAAAACTGAGAATGAGTAATCTATCTCTTGAGGGATTATTTTTTGTCAACCCTGGAAACTTGCCAAAATATGAAACCTGATAACTTCTGTCAAAAATGCTTTGAAACAGAGCTAAAACGATTATTCCCTATCAATATTGAACTGCCTGCTCACTACAGACCGATATTCATAGGTAGAGTTGCTGGAATCAATTGTTATAGGTTTTTAGGTCAATTTATGGTCAAAATTGACGGACAATGGAAAGGACAACAAGTACAATAACCTTTTTCGTGAGGTCACGAAAATGATGGAGGAGAAATGAGAGAAATCAAATTTAGGGCGTGGGATACACTAAACAAGAAAATGATTACAGATTTTATTGACGGTGGTGAAAAAGCTTTCTTAGATAAATGTGGAATACTTTGTTATTACTACCGATATATTTTAATGCAGTTCACAGGACTAAAAGACAGAAATGGCAAAGAGATTTATGAGGGGGACTTATTTAAACTTGGTGCTGAAAAAGAAGTATTTGAGGTTCGATTTGAGCATGGTTGTTTTTTAGCTTATCATAATAACAAACAATATGGATTATTAGGTGAACTTCAAATGCGTTTTATCTTGGTTATCGGTAACATCTACGAGAACCCTGAACTTTTGGAGGAGAAATGAACACATCCGAAGCGTTTAAGTTATTAAATAATTCAAATAAATCAATACGAAGAAAAGGCTGTAAACATATAATAATACATGGTCAATATAAATTCTTTGTAGTAGAAATATTAACACGAAGATTTGAGGAAAATCTTAGTATATTGAGTATGGAAGACATCATTGCAGATGATTGGGAAGAAGTTAAAAAAACAAAGGACAAAAATGAAACAATATAAAAATATTGATATACAAACAAGCGAAGAAAACGATTGCTATGATATATTAGTTAATGATGAAGAAATTGGACAAATAATATTAATGATTGATGGCGATAAACCATCTCTACCTGAATATTTTTTTGAACCAGATCAATGTTATTCATATTATACCGAAGCGATATTAACCGATATTTTAAATTTTATGAAAAAACTTAACAAGGGATAAAATAATGAAAGATTATTGTGAATGTAAAGACTGTAAACAACCAGAATACAATACGAACTCAGCTAATAAATTAGTTGAATGTAATCTTGGCAATGTAGTAGTAACTATGTGCAAAAACTGTTTAAATAAGATTTTCTCTTATATTAATGGGGGTAAAATATGAAAACAGTATTTTTTGGTGTCGTAGAAAAAGACGGTCAATATTACATCTCGTTTGCATATCAGGAACATCTCGATGAGAATCGAATACCTGATTTTGAGTTGGAAGAAGTGAGTGTATTGAGGAATCTTCATTTGAATTTTCTCATTGAAACACAAGAAAACATTTATCAGATTATCACAAAAGCATTAACAGTCAATTTTCTTCGCATACAAGATAGTTGGAAAATTAGCAGTATAGAATATTGTTATTCAAAGAAAATTGAAAGCCTCTTAGAGGACATGATATGAAAAACAACATTTGGAAAATCTGCAAGAAAGAAGAAATTAACTCAAAGCTTGAATTTAGCCGTGTGTTTGCCATAGGAAACCATGTATTCGCAATAGATGGACATATTATCGGCTTTGTCAAGACAAGGTTTTTTAGCCCCATTTTGAAGGTATTTAAGCCTAAGTTTTGGGCGGTTGAAAAGACTATTTCTGATACAGTTAATATTTGTGAAATCATACCAGAAGAGCAAAACACTGAAACGGACAAAAAATGGAATGAACTCACAGGTACAATAATCAACCCTATTTCAGAAGAAAATTATAGCTCAATATCTTTTTCTCTTGATACTCTCTTGAAGTTGAGAAATATCTTCGATAAAGACGGTATAACGGTCTATTTTCCGAAAAACAAAGATAAAATATGCTATGCTACTCAATATGATAGCGATAATCTTGGTGTTTTGATGATGCTTGCCAAACCAGAAAAGAATTTCGAGAAGGTGAATTCACTTATTTCAGAAGTCAAAAAATCATTGGAAGGAGAAAAATGAGTAACAAAGATGAAATACTCGAAAAAGCTATTCAATCATTGACAATATCTGAATTGCAGCAGATAGTCAAAACAGCAGTATTTGAGATGGAAACCGATGATTATATCATAACATTTCAATATAATAAAAATTCCTATATTGAAATATTAAACTACCTAATCCAACAAACAAACAATAATGAGGATGGGGCTAATATAGCTCTGAGAAAGGAATAAAATGAAGCCACCTAAAAAATACTCAATGCAATACTATATCAAAATGTTAGGTCAAGACTACTTAAATTTGATGCTTCGCTATTTGCCAGAAATTGAGAAATATCGACAACAGCACGGTGAACTACCATTTGAATACACGGGCGATATGGAATATTGGGACTATTACTACTTCACCGAGTACTCGAAGCGTTTTGGGGTACACAATAGCCAATTTTTAACTCCACCAGAGACAGCGAAAAGGATGGTAGAAATGCTTGAAAATTATGATATTTCCAATAATTCTATATTTGAACCGTGCTGTGGAAGTGGAATGATAACACGAAAATTAAAAAATACATCAATATATTCATATGATATTGATTGTTTTGATACTGATTCAAGGCTAATTGAATTTTGTAAGATAAAACTAACAAGTAAAGTTGTTATCGAAGAGTTTGACTTCATATATCATAGCAAAGATATATATGTAGATGGAGCTTTTCATAATCTCATCTCAAACCCACCTTACGAAAAGCTTTTCGAGTTTTTCCAGTACATAGACAAACACTTAGCTATTGGCTCAATATCGGTTTTACTCTTGCCGTGCAATACATTCCAGAAGCGACAAAACAAACAATTCAAAGCAATCATTGACAGATATTCAATCCTTGAGGAAGAACCGAATCCTATACCATTTGTCAATACAAAAATTCAAACATCTATTTTCGTGATGAGAAAGGAGAAATAATGAAGGAAAAGAAAATAAATAAGAATTTCGGTAAACTTGTACGAGCTCAAAGAAGGGGCTTAGACCTATCTCAAATAGACTTGTGTTCAAAGACTGGTTTATATTCATTTGCTCTATCAAGTCTTGAAAAACACGGTGTTTTGCCGTCCTCAATACATAATGACTGGCTACCTAAGCTTTGCAAAGCTTTGAAGCTTGACTATCAAGAAATTAAAAAATTACTTGACAATTGAAAATTCATAATGTACTATGTACTTGCAATGATAGAAAACAAATTAAAATACAATAAATTTAGCCCCTTGAGAGAGATATAAGACTTCAATTCTATCATTGCAAACTCTCAAGGGGTTTATATTATATCGAGGTAATTTATGAGTGAAGAACAAGGTTATATTAAACTATACAGGTCTTTACTTGATTGGGAATGGTATGCCGATAATAACACAAAATGTTTATTTATTCATTTATTACTGATTTCTAATCACAAAGACGCTTTTTGGAAAGGGAAAGAAATTAAACGAGGACAGACTTTTACTTCAATAAAACATCTGTCAAAAGCATTAGGTCTCTCAGAGATGATGATAAGAATTTCTTTGAAAAAATTAGAAAAGTCCCAAAATATAACAAGCAAAACAACAAACGAAGGAAGCCTGTTAAGTGTTTGCAATTACGACACTTATCAAGGTCAAGATTTGCCGAGTAACAAGCAACATAACAAACGAATAACAAGCCATCAACAAGCCAATAACAAGCCAATAACAACAAACAATAATGATAAGAATGATAAGAACGAAAATAATGAAAAAGAAGTTGGAGAAGCTAAAGCTTCTCTTGTGGAAATATCCACCTCTGAAGTAATGAAGTCTTGGAATGATTTTTGTTTTCTGTATGGTTTTAATCCGATTAGGTTTATCACTGGCAAGAGGAAAACTGCGTTGAGGGAAAGGTTACGAGATAATAAAGCTTTTTTAGCTGATTTTCAGAAAGCTCTTGAATGTATACTTCAATCAGATTTTTGCAGAGGAAACAATGACAGACAATGGACAGCTGATTTTGATTGGTTAATGCGTCCAGATACTGTTACAAAGCTTCTGGAGGGCAAATATTCAAACAATCGGAATAATAACATACAAGCCTCAATATCCATCTCTAAATCACTATGGGATGACAAACCGACCGATACAGAGGAACAAAGAGAAATCAACGCAAAAGTAAGAGCTGAAGAAGCAAAAATTAAGGCAAAAAAGGAAGCATATGAATTACGGCAAAAACAGTTTTCAACCAATTGAGAATCAAATTTCAATCATATTTCATACCTCAAAATATTCGGAACAACGAAGACAATCAGAAATTGATAAAATTAGTCTTCGAGTTGAATCACAGAAATCTCAATTGAAATCCATAGTATCGAGATGGTTTCTATATGAAGATGAAATTGTTAGAATAACTAATCAATTATATATGAAAAAACTCCGCAACAACCTCCCTTTTTTGAATGAGAAAGTTGACCGAAATATAGATAAAAACTGTCTATTTTTAGACAAATATTTTCCATTTTGGAGCAATGAAATTCTTGATAAAATCGACATCGAAATAAGGGAATTTCAAGCGGGTCTTATAAAATTTGTGCCAAAACGATATTCAGAGCTAAGAGCAAACACATTTTCAGATGACTGTTTTCAAGAGAAATACAAGAATTTGATTATATTTTCTTCAAATCTCAATAGACAGTTTTCGATAATCTTAACACTTAGGCAAATGCTTCTGAAAAACCTAAGTTTTAAGGAAGTTAAAATATCCTATTTCGACAATTTCCTTTCTCACATCCGAAAGATTGATACGAGCTTTGATAGTGATACTAACCTTGAGAATGAGTATCAACTCACAAGACATGTTACAATTGACAATCTCAATCCAAATATTCCAATTACATCAGCTCAAAAAAGCTATTTGAGGAATCTGATTAATACATGCTACGATAACGATATTTCGCTTTTCATCTCAACACAGTCAACAATGGATGAGTTTAAGGCAATTACTGAAAATCCAAAACATCTGTATTATGATGAAATCTCTTGGTTATTTCGCAAATCTCAACTTAAAACAATTAGTGAATGGGATTTAAGGGAATTTGACGGCAACAAACAAACAGAATGGGCTTAAAAACCCATTTTAACCAGAAAGGAATATAAAGATATGGTTAATGGAAAACCACCTAAAAAACAAGAAATAAAGGGCTTAAAATTCAATAAGGAACTATTGGATATTTTCCTTGTGAAATTAGGATTTGAAAAAGAGTTCAAATTTGCAGCTAATCGAAAATATCGAGCTGATTATTGTTTTATTGAGAAGAAAATTATTGTTGAATATGAAGGTCTATCTTGCGATAGGTCAAGACACACAAGTATTGTTGGATATTCCAATGATTGTGAAAAATACAATCTTGCTCAAAAATTAGGGTATATTGTGTTGAGATATACCACCTTGAACTGTTGGCAAGCTATAGCAGATGTTGAGGAATTGCTTGGAAAGGAGCAAAAATGAACAGTAAAACAACTAAAACACTATGTGAAAAATCTGTAAATGGGCATTTCGAGTATTGTGCAATGTGTGTTATTGACAATCAAATATGTGGTTTTTTCTGCTTGAAATATGAAAAACCGCTTGATTCGAGAGAAATTAACGGAAAATTAAGAGCTAAAAAATGTGAGGAGTGCAGAAATGAAATCCGAGATTGATGACTACAAAAAAGGAATAAGGATCATTAGAGATAATTTGACTTTTATTCAGATTGAACTTAATGAAATGTCATGCTATTATATTAATAAGCAATGCGGACTTAAAAAGAAAATAATTATGAAGTGTCAACATGCTATTTCTACAATGAAAAGGTTTTTAGATTGCGTGAAAAAGAAGCAAGACAGACTGGAATATTATAATATTTATTCATTAGGAATAAACATTAAAGATATTAAGTTTTTATACTATTATATTAAGAACTTACACAGTCGATATATTCCTAAAAATCTAAAAAAACATTATTCTGATATAGTTTATAATATAATGAGTTTAATGTATGAGGAAAAACATGACTATGATAACTATAGGTCGGAGTTGAAAAAACCAATAATTACAATAACTGAACTGTATGGGGTTAATATAATAGTATAAAAACTTTTGAAACCATAAAAATGGAAAAAGAAATTAAAAGACGCATACAGTCTATCTATAGTATATTAGATGAACTATGTGAAATTAATAAAGATGACAAGATTTATCTTGAACAATGTGAAGAATTTAGATTGGATTTAGAGGGGCTTGAAGTCCCTGTATGTGAGGAGGAGAAGAATGAAAGATTTAACCCTTGAAATAGCACGAGAAATGCTAAAATTGATAGCAGATAACCATGATAAAAAAAGTAATTGTGATAAAAGATGTAACACAATTGATTTTTGTGAAAAAAAAGATGGTCGATATGTTTGCAAAAAAGCATTCCTTGATTATTGGCAACAATTAGCAGAAAAATCACTGGAGGAACAAAAATGAATGAAACGGCATTGTCTTTAGTAATAGTAATGGGTTTTATGTCAACGTACGCTCTAATGATATTGGGAATAATAACATTTGCTTACTGTATTGTAAAATACGCATGGAAATTATTTTTGCGCTGGTATGATGTTTATGCTATGATGCTAATAGTTTTACAGAAATTCCCAATAGTAACAAAAGAAGATTTAGACTATTATTACAAAAAAGCATTAAAAAGAATACAGGAAAAGGAGAAAAAATGAATTTTACCATTCATATAATGAAAGAGGATGATATACTCAAATTTGGTATTGAGTATAATAATGATTCCTATATTATACAGACCGACCAATTAAATTTGGTTAATAATTTTGACATTACACCAGATGAAATATGTCTTCAATTATCAAAATATATATATGAAAATATTATATCAAATAAAAAACGATTAGCAGAAAAATCAATCGAGGAGTAAAAATGATTCTATATTCAATCCAAAACCAATTCATCTATTTCAGCTATCCTGAAGATGTTGAAAAAGGATATATGACAGATACAACTATACCAGAAGCAAGACACCTTATGAAGCTCTTTGGAATAGCCGAATACGAAGAGAATAAGTACGAAATATCAAGCCTTACAGAAAGAGAAATAATTATTCTTTCTGGTATATTGGCTATGTTTTTCAAGCCAAGCAAGAAGCTTGAAGAGATAATATTGAAAGCTACATCATATGGAGCTTAAACAATATCAACCAGTCGAAAATATAGAGTAGTTCAAAGGGAGGTGAAAAAATGGATGATGTTACACTGGAAAAAGTTGCATTGTTAAATCGGTTAGAAAGAAGAAATTACTATAATAGTCATAGAAAAGACTTTCTAAATTGGAAAGATTTTTGTGAGCAATTAAAAACAACACAAGATTAATTACAAAGGGAGGTGAAAAATGACAGAAGAAAAGCGTAAAGAGTTTGAAGAAATCACAAAGCCTATAATGAAATGGCTTAATGATAATTTCCATCCGCATGCACAAATAAATATTACTACTACACACTGTGAAATGTTATTTGGAGAAGCATCATATACAACAGATGAATTTGTACAAGATTAATTACAAAGGGAGAGGGCTAATAACCTTCTCCCTTTTTTTATTTGACAATAGGAAAATATTTCCTTGACTTGCAATCGTAAAAGTTTTATAATAAATATAGGAGGTTGACAGTATGAAAGAAAAACAACCTAAGAAAGTTGGTAGACCAAAAGCTATTCTTAATTGGAAAAAGATTGCTGAATACATACAGGCTGGGTGTTCTACTGTTGAGATATCAGCTAAATTTGGGGTTGATGTTACTACACTGCATGACAGATGTGTAGAAGATAATGGGAAAAACTATTCTCTATTTTCCCAAGAAAATAAATCAAAAGGAGATGTTCTCCTAAGAAAGATACAGTTTGATAAGGCAATTAAAGGAGATAACACAATGATTATTTGGCTTGGCAAGAATCGACTCGGTCAAAGAGACAAACCAGAAGAGACTCCTGACGGTAATCTTCCAAAGTTTGAAATCAATATAACGATTGATAAAAATGAATCAACAGATAAATAAAATAAATCTAAAATGGAAAACCGATAAGGCTCTTGACTTCCTTCAATCGAAGAAGAAAATAAATATTATAGCTGGTGGTGTGAGAAGCTCTAAAACCTTCACTGGTGCTGTAAAAGGTATTCTCTATACTTTGCAAAATAGCAATTGTAGAGGGCTTTGTATAGCTCCGACTTATCCAATGGTGCGAGATGTATTGATTTATACTTACAAACTTATTCTCAATAGTTTTGGTGTTATTTGTGGGAAGCATTATCAATACATCAAAAGCGAGCACATGTTTATATTTATTAACGGTTCAGTTATATATTTTCGTTCTGCAGATAAGGATGACGCTTTACAGGGCTTAACTATCGATTGGGCACATATTGACGAAGCGGCGAGATGTAAGAAGCAAATCTACTTTACTGTTATTGACCGTGTTTCAAAAAGTCCGCTTGGTATTTCGCAAGTGTTTCTCACATCAACTCCGACTGGACAGAACTATCTATTCGATGAGTACGAAAAATATAGAAGCAATGATAATTATTTCTCTACAACGATATACACTGAAGAGGCTGGACTTGTATCTCAAGAGAATATAGAATTTGCAAGACAAAATATGGATCGTCGAACATTCCGACAGCAGTATTATGCAGATTTCGTTAGTTGGGCTGGTTTGGTATATGATGAGTTCACTGATTTGAATATTACTAATTGCCAATACAATCCTAATCTACCCGTTTATGTTGGGCTTGACTTTGGATGGAATGATCCTGCAACAGCTATCTATTGCCAATACGATTCAATGCTTGACACTTGGTATATTATCGGTGAGTTCTCACATTCCCGAGTTATGCCTGAAACGATGGCGAGATATCTTAGAGGTGAGGAAGAGGTTTTTATAGGTGGAGAAGTTTTTAAAGCACCGATTCCTTATCAATATGTCGAAAGGTTTATTTCTGGACACGAGGGCTTGAGTTCAAAACAAGAAGCTGGTGGACAGTCTATGAAGAAAATCTTTAGGAATTACGATATAAACTTAGAGGCAAAATACCATAAGATATTTGATAGGATAATGTCAGTTAGAAGTAAGATATTACTTGCCGATAATTCAATACGATTCTTTCTCGACAAACAATGTAGTGGGTTGAGAAAGGACTTGTTTTCATATCATTATCCTGAGAAAGATGGCATAATAGCTGGTGAACTACCAGATGACAGTATAGACAACCATCAATATTCACATAGGATACATGCATTAGAGTATGTAATTGACACAATCACACCAATTAAGAAAATTCAAGAATGGAGAATATAAAAAATGGCTAATAAAGTAATTAGAAACATGTACAGCTTTGTAGATGCTCTTGCAGTTGGTGGCATTAAAAACACCTCACCACTTACGAAAGAATGGGTTAATTTCTTATTTCTTAAGGCAAGAAGTAACGCTTCGGAGGCTTGGAAACAAGAGATTGAAAAACGGATTGACTACTATCATGGACGGCAAACCGATTATCTTGAACGGATATTTCAAGAGCAATTCAAAAACAACAAACAATTGTTGCAGCAGTTATATTTCACAAATGTAGTCAAACAAGTTATCGACAAAATATCGGTTGTTTACACTGGTTCGGTCAAGCGAGAACTCAAATATACCGACTTCCCTGATAGAGAAGTACCTCAAGAACAAATTGATCTTTGGAATTATATCCAAAAGAAGTCACGATATGATAGAATAATGCAGACAGTCAACAAATATGTTAATCTTGTTGGTACAGTTTTGATAAGACCACGCTTTTCAGATAGCAGAAAAACCATCATGCTTGACATTTTAACCCCTAACATATTCGATGTTATGCCTGATGAGTTTGATCCACAATCGGCATACGCTGTAATCTATGTCAAGCGAGAAGACGACGATTACATGCTATCTTACGATATTACTGAAGATTCAAATGAAGAGGTTTATTTCTATTGGGACAAGGAATTTTTCAAGAAATTTACGATCTCAGGCGAGATATACGATATTGAGGAAAATGAAGAGGGCGTTAATCCTTATGGAGTTATTCCATTTGCAAAGTTTGTCAATGAAATAGAGACAGAAGGTTATTATATCGATGGTGGTTATGAGTTAATTAATGCTCAAGACAATATTAATATCAAACTCACTGAACTAAACAACCTAATCAAATTTCAAACATTCTCAATTCCAGTAATCTATGGAGATTTAAAAACTGAACTAACAGTAATCTCACCATCAAAACCGATAGTAATTCCGCTTGGTTCTGCAGATGAATCAGCACCACGATTTGAATTTGTAACACCTTCCCCAAATATAACAACTATTCTCGAGGAAATATCTCAAGAAGTACAAAGGATAGCACAAACTTACGGTCTATCAATGAATGATTTCAAACTTGAAGGGAGTGCGTCAAGTGGCGTTGCATTGAAACTACAAAATCGACACTTAGATGAACGCAGATTGCTTGATCGAACTTTCTACGAAGACAGTGAACAAGAGCTTTTCGATGTTATCAAAAGCGTTTGGAATGTAGAGTGTCAGTATTTAGAGGACGGCAACAAATACAAGAACAAGAAACTTGATGAGAATCTTGAATTATTTGTTGCGATTTCTGATCCAGTCTATCCAGATGATCCACAGTCAATGCGAGACCAAATAGAATGGGAACTTGAGAAAGGTTTTCTCACAAAACCACAGGCATACATGAAATTATATGGATGTTCAGAGCAAGAAGCTATCAGTCAGCTTGAGAAAGTCAAACAAGAGCAAGAAAAAGAAGATGAGGAGAATCCAACTCTAAATAATATTCAAAACCCCTCAGCCAAGCCACAGAGCAGGGTTAAAATGGAAAACATAGAGGATAAGCAAGAGATTGATATGTCTCAAGATGAAAACGATAATTTTGAGGACATTGAAGGGGTATAATGGATATTGAAAAACTAACAGATAATCTAATCAATCAGCTTAAGAAAAATACCAATAATTCAATTGACAATCTCAAATCTTATATGCTCAATGAGTTAAAGCGGATGGAGCTTGACAAGGGCAAGGTGGACTTAACCTCAAAGTCAAATGTCGAAAGATTGAAAAGATTAAAATCAATGTTAGTAACAAAATTATCGGCAAGTGGCTATGAAAAAGGAATAAAGGAAGTTGTCAAAGATTTTGACTCAGTAATCGATGTCTATAATCAGAACACAGAAGCAAATGTAAATGATATACCAAGACTAAAGGTACTACAGAAGACAACCTTAAAAGAAATAGGTGGTAGAAGTGGACTGGTAACAAATAAAATACGCAATGAATTTGACACTTATCTTAAGAAAGGTGGTTTATTCAAGGCATTGCTCAATAATATCGAAAGCGGCTTAAACTCGTATAAATCAGCGGCTTATACGATTGGGAACACTGGTGTACAGATGGCGAGTAGAGTTGTTAATGCTGATATTGCCGAGCAACTTGGTATTGATTGGTTCACATACTCAGGAAACAAAGACCGAATAACAAGGCAATTTTGCAAGGATATTCTCAATGGTATTAATCCTAATACAAAAGCCCCAAATTTCTCAGGTAGATATTGGCATATTTCAGAAATAAGAAAACTTGACAATGGACAGATAGCCAATTGTCTTGACTCAGGTGGTGGTTACAATTGTCGACATGACTGGTTACAAGTTAGTCAGGCAAAAAATGCAGAGTTAAATGAAAAATATTCCTCAAAAATTAAGAATTAGGAAAATATTTCATTGACAAAGAAAGTAATAAAATTTATAATGTTAATAGGAGGTAGTATAAGTGCCTAATGACAAGAAAAAATTTGCAAGTAAATCACAGTTCAGATTGTTTTGGCTATTGAAGAAACAAGGCAAAACTACCAAAGCAAATATTAAGAAAAGATTATCTAATAGCGGTGGTTATAAAAAATTACCACAAAAAAAGAGGTAGGAAATGGCTAAATCAGCGTTATCTAAGAGACAACTTGCATATCTTGGTGCAAATGTTTTTGTTCACTACAAGAAAGGTGGCAAGGTTAATACATCTGCGAGTATGGCAAAGAATCGAAAGGTTATGAAATCTTCAGAAAGGAAGCAATACCTACAGTCAAGAGGTGTAAATAAATCTACATCATTGACTTCAAAAGGTTATACAGCTAACAAGAACAAATCTAAAGGCTTCCAAGTTTTCAAAAAGGGAACTCAAAAGATTAAGGTAATTTAATTTAACTAAACTATAAGAAAAAAGGATTTTCCGAGATGGGAACATTTACACTAGAGCAGATAAACGAGTTTGTCAGTAACTTTCCTGATACAGTACGAGAAGACATAAGGGCTAAGTTACTTACACCGAGTTCATTTTTGGACTATTATAACAAGACTGCAAACGCATTGAAAGAAGCTAATGAAGAAGCTATGTTAAGACGGTTATTCATTGAAAATACTTTCAAAGCAAGGGGCGAGAAGCCACCTACAAACTCAGAGATCAAAGAGTTTATTGAAGCGATTTCACTTGTTACAGATGAAAACGGTGCTATTGATGAAGACAAATTCCGTGAGTTAATTTCAGATAATTCCGATAAAATTATTGAACTTATTGAGGAAGAAGGATTTGACTCAGAAGTATTTGGATTAACAGAAACTGAAGAAGGATACCAATTCACTGATGATTTAGAATTTGATGATGGTGAAAACGATGATGAGAATGCCGATAATATCGACAACCCTCAACTAACTGAACTACAGTCAAAGCTTGCTAAAATCGAATTGGAAAACAAGAATCTTGCTCTAAAAGATTATTTGAGAAGTCAAGGGGCGAGTGAATCGGCTCTTAACAAACTAATTAAACTCTATGAAAGCCCTAATCTTGACAGTGTTGCAAGTGATACAGAGAAAGAAGCACTAAGGCAACAGCATATTGAAGAGTTTAAAGCCGATAATTCATGGGGCTTTCAATCAACTCAACCACAACCACAACCGAAAAGAATTGGCACTGATAACACAGCTATTGCCAATAGAAGTGGTCAAAGTGTTACTATTGATACGCTTAACAAGCAATATCAAGAAGCAAAAGCGAGTAATGATATTTTTGCAATGCTAAACATTAAAACAGAACTTGAAAAAATACAAAAATAAGGAGAAATAATGACATCATTTATTTCAGGTACTCCGCCAAACCTCAGCTCAAGCCTTACTAACGGGATTCGTGATGTAAGTGATATTTGGACTGCGGTATTAAAGCGAGACAAGGGAATACTTTCATTATTGAAAGAAGAGAGCCGTGATACAATCTCTACAGATGGTAAGTTTGAATGGATTGAAGCGGTTTATGATTACGAATACGACACACTTGCCAATGGTGGTGCTGTTGCTGATACAGATACAACTTTCAAAGTTGCTAATCCTGCCAGATTTAAGACTAACATGATTATTATGTTCAGAGGTTATTATGAGACAATGCGAGTTATTGCAGTTGACACCATAACAGGTCTTTTAACCGTTACAAGAAGCTATAATACTATTGCAGCTCCTGCCAGTGTTGCCGATTTAACCATTGTCGACATTATTAATCGTCCAGAATTTCAGAACTCAAGAGCACATGAAAATCCAATTTTCGAGCATACAATCCAGTACAATTATTTCGAGATTCTCCGAGAAGATATACCTTTCTCAGAAAATCTTGTCAATACTGCACAGTATGGCTACGCAACACCAGAAGCCTATGTCAACGAGCAATTACTTGAATTTATGAATCGTGAGAAAAACCGACTCAATCGTTCAGTTATGTTTGGTGAAAGATATGCTGAAAGCATTGCTCTTAACCGTCCCGCTACAATGAGGGGTATTTATACTTGGTTAAGACAGGCAAGCACAAACTCCTACGATGCCTCTACTTCTGCCTTGACTGCGAGAATGATAAACGACAGATTAGAAGAAATCTATCAAGATGATTCTGCTGCTGGTAGTGTTGTAATGCTTATGGATGTTATCCAAGCAAGAGTACTGTCAACATTCAATACTGCAGTTGCTAATCAGCTCAAGACCGTTAATTTCAATGAAACAGCAGCTGCTGGTGTTACTGCAGTTACACAGTTCCAATCTGATTTTAACGCCGCTCCAAATGTTACAATCATTGTCGACAAAGCCGCTCCTGCTGGTACTCTTGCCTTCTTGAATACCAACAAAATCAAGCTTGTCTATGCTCCAAACGGCAAAATGTACACTAAGGACACTACTCCAGTTGATTTACCAACAGGTGCAAAGCGTACAATGGTTTATGCTCAAGTCAGTCTCGAAATGCGAGATTCACTGTATTCTCATGCTTTAATTTACAACGCTAAAAAGACACTTTAAGGAGATGAAATACAATGAAAAAGTATAGAAATACTGACGATTCCAATGCAATTAACAAGGCTATTACTAATATTACTACTGTACCAGTTTTAGGGGTACACGGTATTGTAGTAGATGAAACAATTGTACAGACAATCCTCATTAGCCCGTTAGCTGCAGATACTCCTGATAATTCTCAGATTGTTATTGATGAAATATCAATTGCAAACCTTACAACTATTACAGCAAATGATACTAATTATTGGACTTTCCAAATCCATAATGAAACTGATTCGCTTGATTTACTTGTTGCTGCTAAGACTACCAAGTCAACCGGTGGAAGCACAATGACAGCTAAAACAATCTATAATCTTGGCACACTCCAAAATGCTACTCTTGGCTGTGGAAAGGTTATTGAATTTCAAGCTACTAAATCCTCAAGTGCTACAGATATAACAAACCTTATTTGCTCTATAACTTGGCATTGGGCTTAGGTGTATAATGAAATTTAGGACACTTGAAAATCACGATCACCATCTTGGAAATGGAAAAGACATTGATATTCGTTTCAATAGAGGGCTATATGAAACAGAGAACGAAAAAGAGATTGAATTTCTCAAAAATCATTCTTCGATTAAGTTAGTTCTTGAGAACGAAAATAAACCTATGAAAAAAGGGAAATAACATGAAAAAGATTATTTTCATATTTCTACTTCTGATACCAATTATGCTATTTTCGCAAGATCACAAGTTCACTGGTATAGAATTAGATCATATTCAACTGAATGGGAACGCTACCTTTGGGAATGCTTCTTCTGATACACTTGTTATCGGATCAAGGATTACAGGGAACATAAACCCAACACACACTGATACTTTCGATCTTGGCACAAGTTCTTTGAAGTGGCAAAGCTTGTATTTATCAACACTCATGAAAGCCGATACAATATCAACAAGGAAGCTAACTGTAACTGGTACTGCTACGGTGTCAATGACCGTTACAGCTTCGCTTTATGCTGATTCTACGAGAAGGGCTTTGACAAGTAATTATGCCGATTCTACAAGAAAAGCGGTTGCAAGTGTGTTTGCGGATAGCTCAAGAGTTTCAGTAACAAGTAAGGCATGTTCTGGTACTTCTGCAGTGGCAACTTATGCCGATTCGGCAAGAGTTGCAGTTAATGCAAAAGATGTGGATACAACTGGTACAAAAATTCAAACAGCTCTTGGCAATAGGTGGAAAACAACAGATACAGTTACTTATGCAACAACTGGTCTTGATGTTGATACTTCTGGAACAAAGATTAACGCTGCTATAAATGCAAGATTGCCAATTACTAAAATTAAGTATGGTGGAACAACTTATCCTGCAGAAACCATTAGAGAAGCAATCTACTTAGCTGGGGTAACTGTTTATTCTGTACCCTATGTAACATTTATTAATTTGCCTTCGGATTCTACTAACTCCCTGCGTATTACACTTGTACAAGATTCGTTAATTGTTTCAATCTTGCCTGCAGATACAGCGTCAGTTAGAGGAAAATACCTAAGATATTCGGTACTCGTACCATAAACCAATCTAATTTGCAAGGGCTTGAAAAACAGCCCTTGCAAGCTTAAGGAGCGTATAATATGCCATCAACAGCACCAACACTAACTGCAGATACAACAAACAATAATCTTGCTAATGATATTGTTTTGACTTTCACCGACAACGCTCTTTGGAGAGCTGCAATTACTTCAGTACAAGTAACTGGTACAACTATAACAAGCGCATATTATACGATAATAGCTGGTCAAATAACCATTAAAAACCCATTATTTGCAATATTTGAAGAAGCTGGACTTTATACTATCTCTATCTTAGCAACAGGTTATAACGCTACTACAGTAGAGCAAACAATAACATGTGCTAAATGGACGGACTTGGTATTGTATGGAGACGGTTCAGAAAGCCCCGCTTTAACCGATAATCGAGAGGAATATGAGAAATTATTATTAAGTTTGTCAACAGGATATATAACGAGAATAGCAAAAACAACGGTTAAGAATTTCATTTTTGAAAGATTGATATTCTACTTCAAAGAAAAACAAATCGACATTGACAATTCGGCAAGTATTTATAACAGTTCAAGCGTTAATCTTGCTAATGTTATCTATCTTTTAGACCACATTGTCAATCCAATTAGATTAAGGCAAGCAAGCGTGTTTTATTCGCTTTACTTGCTCTTTAATCGACAATCGGTTTCACCAGAAGACCAATATTATTTGAAAGCAAAAGACTATTTGTCAAGGTTTAAGGAATCATTTCAAATAGCTATTATCATGCTAAGATTTGATGAGACAGTAACCAATATTTCAAACACAAGACCGAATGAAGTTGAGTTCTCAAGATGAAAATAAATATTGAATACAGCGGATTTCAGAAAAAACAACTTGAAAAGCTCAAGGGTAACTTTGATTATGCTCAACTCACCTTATCACTTGCTATGGATAGCAAGACTATGATTACAGAACGCACCTTAAAAGGCATTGATATTAACGGTAAGGCATTTAAGGTTTACTCAAAAACTCCGATGTATATTTCAAAGAATACAAAGGGACTTAAGTCTTATATCAAGCCAGTTGGAAAGACTGGACAGAAGAAATTTAGAAATGGTAAACCTCATAAGGCTCAATACTTTGCTCTTGGTTATTATGAATTTCGAGCTTTTACAGGTCGTGGTGTTGACAGTGATAGATTGTCTTTTTCTGGGAAAATGCTAAAGTCAATGAGTGCAAAGCAAAATGGAAATAATGCAATTCTCTATTTTCAATCGAATGAGGAAGCATTAAAAGCTCAAGGCAATCAGGCAAAATATAACTTCTTTGGTTTGTCTATTGGAGAATTGAAAATAATCAATACAACTCTAAAAAATTGGTATGCAAAAACCATAAAAGAAGGGTTAAAAAATGGCTAATCCAATATTATACGATATAATCAATAATGAAATTAAGGTATTGCTTGCGAATATAAAAGATGACAGTGGATTAACTATGCTCAATAATGTTCAACTTCAGATACCAACTCCAAATATATTTGCTCAAGAGAATTACTTGAATAACAAAGGGACTGCTGATATTTGGTTTTTAGATGGTACAATGAACGCTGATACCTTACAGATACCAAAGGAATCGACTGGAACGATTATGATATTCTCATATTTCTATCAGGCAATAGACAGTAATTCAGATGCAGTAAGTATTTTACCAAGACTAATGAGTTATATCGACAAAGTTATTCAATCGGTTAATATGTATTATTATAATGGTTTTAGTAATTATAAACAATTTTATTGTAGAGTAGTTGATTTTTCTACTACCAATGTCTTAAAAAGACTTGGTTTTGCAGATTTTGATATTGCACCACCTTATTATGGTGTGGCTATAACATTGAATTTTAAGTTTAAAAGTACTTCACTATAGGAGACAAAATGAAGACAATTAATTTTATTAGAATTTTGAAGGAACATGAAGTTTTTCGAGGTTCTAAAGTTGGTGATGTGATTAGATGTACAAAGCCAATGTTATCATTTATCAAATTAAATCCTAATTATGCAGTTGACAGTGATGTTAAAACTGATACAATAGGCATTGTTGAGGATTCGGTAAAAGTTGAAAAAATTGTAAATCGTAAAAATGGAGGTTGTTAATATGAGCGGATTAAGTGCTTCTTCCTTTCTTGTTAAAGGTGGTACTGTTGCCGGTGTTGCTAATTCTTTAGTTCATGAATTCAGCCAAAGAAACAATATAACACTGGTACAAGAAGTTGGTTTAGTATTATTGAAAGCGGATATAGCTACCTATTTAGCTTCTCCTGCTGATGCTGCAGTTGTTGAGAGAAATGCTCAAATGGTGTTACAGTGTTTAGAAGGTGGATGGTCGATTGGTCAAGACATTAATACCGTTGACTACAAAAAATCATGTTCACTTGAAACATTTACAAGAGTTACCGACAAGAGATGGAGAGGTTCGTTTAGCTCCAAATTCCTACCCCCAGCAGCTCTTGCATTTTTATCTGGTGGTATTTTGGCAGATTTCTCAGTTACAGCATTAACTGGTACAGGTTCTTTGATTTACATTGAGGAAACCTTAACTGCAGTTGCAAGTGTTGTTACTTTAACTAAAACTCCAGTGCATATTATATCGGTACGAAAAAAGACAAATCCAGTATCAACGGCAACAACTGTTATTGGTGATTATTTCCATCAAATTGAAGACGGTGGTACTCCAGTTGCAAGACAGTTTACACATGCTTCAGGAGCAACACTTACATTCCAAGCAACACATGAAGCCACAACTCAGTTTACAGTTGTTTATACCTATCGTTCTACTACTGCTACTGATGGTATTGCAGTTATTGGCGACGCTACTCGTGTACCTTCTACCTTTGATTTTGTTGGTTCTTGGCTTATGGTCGACGCTGAAAGCGATAACGCTCTTGGTAGATTGATTATTGAAGCTACAGACTGTCAAAGAACTGGTGCATTGGAAATCGGTGGAGCTGGTGCACAAGCCGATGAGACTTTCACTATTGGCTTTAATGTCAATGGTACTCAACCTAACATTTGGATAAACGAGTTTTAATGGAATCTAAAGTTTACAACATAAACGGGGAGAGATATACCCTCTCCCCTCTTGTGCCAATTGTCGAAAAAAGACTTTGGTCAACAGTACAGGGACTTCTCAAAGATTTACCTGCTGAAACTGAAAAGATTATCAAAAGCAAAGACATAAAGAAGTTATCAATGTTTGAATTAATCGATTTACTTGGTGGCTTTGCCATTGAGAATCAATGTAAATTATTGGCTTGTGTTCTTACTCCAGAAGGATTTACTGAAGAGAATAAAAACTTATCAATAATCGAAAATACCCTTGTTAATCACTTAAGATTTAAGACAAAGTTTGAGGTTATTAGCGATTTTTTTACATCAGAGGACACACTTTTCTTTCTATCACAGATACTGACCATACAGGAAACCATAAAAAACATAGTGAATGTGAAACAATAGATGATATTATCAAAGTTAATATTTCGTTATGCAGACAGATTACAAAAGCGTGTTCAATACTTAGCTCTCATTTGGGTTGTTCTACTCGTTTCCTTGAAACTCAATGTACCATTATTGAAATTTTTGAATACATTGAATCGATTAAACCAGAGAAGAAAGACTTGAAAACACTGTATAAAAAATATAATGTACCTAAAGAACATCAATTAAGTCACATGTTATAGGGGGTTGAATTGGCTGGAATTACTGAAACACTGAAGTTATTATTTGTTATAGATGATACTGAGTTTGACAATAAATTTGGAAAAACTCTTGCTTCTATGGAGGTATTTAGACAATCCTTATCGGATATGACTGCACCTCTTGAGCAAATGACTTCAAATATGACAGATATGGCTACTGAATTTCAATTGAGTATGGCAAATGTTTCAACCCTTATGGGTGAAGATACAAAGCAATTGGACCAATTCAACGAGCAAATAATTGAGATGTCAAAGCGTGTTCCACAAACTGCGAAAGAACTTGCCGATGGTTTGTATCAAGTTGTATCTGCTGGTATTTCAACAAGCGACGCAATGCAGTTTTTAGAGACTTCTTCTAAGGCTGCTGTTGCTGGTATGACAGACTCATACACTGCAGTTGATGCTATTACTTCGGTTATGAATGCGTTTGGTATGAGTGCAAAGGACGCAACTAAAATAAGTGATGTTATGTTCCAAACAGTGAAGCTTGGAAAAATTAACTTCCAAGAGCTTGCTAATGGAATTGGTATGGTTGCCCCAACTGCTGCTGCTGCTGGTGTTTCAATGGAGCAAATGATGGCGGCTCTTGCTACAGGTACAGGTAAACTAAAACCAGAGCAAGCGATAACAGGCTTGAGTGCTGCAATAACTGAACTAAATACCCCTGCTGGAAAAGCTGAAAAAGCATTACAAAAACTTGGTTACGAGAATTTACAAGCGGCATTAAAAACAAATACCTTACAAGAGGTCATGATAAAGCTTGCTCAATCAGGTACTAAAATCGACGCTATATTTGGTGTTGAAGCTGGTAGAGCAGTTAAGGCTATTGGTAATAGTGCAGAGGTTGCGAGAGACCAATTAAGACAGATGTCAGATAGTGCTGGTATGTCAGAAGAGGCTTTCAAAAAGCTAAATGATACTTACGAGAATAGTCAAATAAGACTACAAAATATAACCGATTCTATCAAAATACAGATCGGTCAAGACTTCATGCCTGCAATGAAAAACATAAATAACATACAGTCTTTTTTCATGGAGCAATTAGCAGACGCACCTAAGGCTTTTAGGCTATTTGCTGGTGGTGTGCTATATGGTGGTACTGCAGTTGGAAAACTTGCAAATTCAACAGCTACAGGTGTTAGGAATGTTCTTGCTCTAAGAGACGGATATAAGACTTTTAAGGATATTTTACCAAGTGTTATTAAATTTTTAGGGCTTACCTCAACTGCAAATACTACAGTAGGTGCTACAGGTGCTGGTGCTTCGGTTGGCGTTGGTACTTTGAAAAAAGCATTATTAGCCCTTCAATCGAGTGTGCCATTATTAATTGGATTAACAGTTGCTCTTGCTGCTGCTGGTTTTGCTATTGACAAGATTTTTGATAAAGTAGATAAAAATCGAAAGAAAATAGATGATAATTTATCAAGTGGTATTAAGGGAGATACAGAAGCATTAGGGCAATTAAAAGCCGCTTACCAGAATTTTGGAACTGATATTGGAGAAAGTCAATTAGAACTTTTGCGAGATAATGAAAGAATAACTGATGAACAATTAAAATTATATAAAAAAGATAAAAACGCTCTTAAAGAAAAATTAGACCAATATCAAACATCTGTTGATCTTCAAAAAAAGCGACTTTCCGAGCAATCTAAAACACAGAAAGAAGCCAATGAAACCGATGTTACCGAAGATAAAAAGACAAAGGATAAAAAAGTAAAACAGGAGCACGACTATAATGCTGATCTTCAGAAATTACGGGAGGATAATCTTCAAAAAGAGAACGATTTTAGATTAAAATCATTAGAAGGAACAGAAGAATATTTTGAGGAAAAAGAAAAGCTGGCTTTTGATGAATATGAAAAAAATCGACTACTTGCTATAAAGAATATCAAAGACGAAGAAACAAGGTTTGCAACAATTGCCGAATTAACAAGAAAATACAATCTTGAATTAGCAAAGATAAACAAAGAAAAACAAGATGAAATTGATAAGGTAACAGCAGAAAACGATGAAAAAGAGAAAGAAAGACTTGAAAAATTAGCAGAAGATGAATTAAAACTTCAGGAAGAAAGACTTGAGAAGCTAAAGGATTCAGCACAGGCTAAAGTTGACTTAATAACTTCTATTTCAGATACTATCGGTAGTAGTCTTGTGAACTCAATTACAGATGGTTCTAAGGCTTTCAAGGATATGCTCAAAGATATTCTTAATACACTTGTCGACTTTTTAGGTAAGAAGCTTCTCACAGCTTATGCGAGTGCAGCTCTTGACTCAATTCTTAGTGGTGGCTTAACTCTTGGTTCAAATATTGCAAAATTAGCGGTTGCTTCTGTTGCTATTGCTGGAGCAAAGGCAGCTATTGCGAAATTCGATGTTTCTGGTATTCCAACTCGTGACGGATATGGGATTGTTGAGAAATCGGATGTTATCATTAATCCAACAAAAGATAACCCAGTAATCAGAAGCCTTGCAGAAGCCCTAAATAGACAGCAAACTGGAGACCAAGTAATAAACATGGTGTTAGATGGTGATAGAATAGGAACAGCTACTATTAAGCGAATAAACAAGGCAAATGAACGACTAACATCAGGAAGAAGCGTAATTAAATGATACAGGTAATAATACAAGAGCTTAATTCTGGTGCTATACCACCGATTTACGATATTACCGATAGAATACCAAAGGAATCATTATCCTCTATTTCTGAGAAATCTGAAGAATACAGATTTGCGTTTATTGCGAATGATATTTCAATATCTAACATTAATAATTTTGATGGATTTTTTGATGATTTTTGCTTTGAAACTGACTTTGTAGGCTTTTTAGTTACCATTTTTTTAGATGGAGCTGAAATATACAGAGGCGACTCATTCTATAAAGACATTTCATTTGATGACATATTCCCATCTACAGTATCAATAAGGACATTTACCGTTCTCAATAGAGCTGATAGAGATAAATATCTTGCTCAACCTTTAGTTGATTATACCTTGACAAGCTTAGATAATTTCATTAATGAATACATTACTAATATGAATGTTTTAAATTATCCTCCAGTCAATCCTAATGTTATTACTGATTATACAGGTGTTCTTGATTTGGCATTGAATATACTTCTTGGCATAACTCCAACTGATTCACAGCAGATAATTGACGCTTGGCAAAATCCAACGACTGGTGAGGTCTATGGTATACAATATGATACAGTTAATGATAAGTTAATTATTTGTTTATTGCGAGAAAATGGGAATATACCAATAAAATCAATATCGTATGCCGATTCTGCTTCTTATGTTCAATTTATTAGAGCAAGGACTAATTCAGGAAGATTTATAACTATAAAATATGGTGAACTTAACTTTTTTACTTATGATATAACAACTGGTTATTCATACAGTGGAAATCTTATGCATATTGCAGACCAGAAATATTTTCTTGCAAACGGCGACCGTGTTAATTCAATACCAGTCTATAGTCACAATGTTTATACAAGCTATTTATCTGATGGATATTACAATTATACAGTGGAACTGATACCACCAATTCCCAATCGATATTATCTCAATCAGTATCTTGGAACTACACTTATAAGGTCTATTACAATCAATACTACTAACCCTTCTTATATCCATACTCCATATAGAAATAGAATTGTCTATTGTTACAACCTATACGACAATTGGAAGTGGATTGATATGGACTCCTCAACTGTTATTATTGAAGGAGAAAAGGTTATTCCTGATTTTATTACTGATGTACTAACAATAGCATATTTAATTAGCGATGAGCCTACAGTCTATCCAATGGGTCATGCTGAAGTGGCTTTGATGGGTAAGTTCTGTTACTATAAAAAAATTATAGATTGGCATATAACTGATCCAATTTTTATTATTCTTAGTAGTTTTGACTATTCTGAACCCGTTACATTAAGACAAGTTATTGACGATGTTTGTCAATTATTCAACGCTTCGGTATGGATTTATAATAATACAATTTACATCTTAAAGCGCGATAATGGTATCGGTAATATAACAGTTCACAAAGACTATTTCTCAAATTCAATCTATCAAAGAGAGTTACAGGATGATAGAAATATTGGTAAAGTTCTCAAACTTTCAATTCCTTATCCTGAAGAAAAACTATCTAGAACATCAATTCTTATAGGTGGCGTGAGAACTACATACACAGCAACGCAATTGAAGTATTATAACGCTTCTCATTTGATTACTGCATTAGAATATTACTATCAATTTACCTTGCAAAATAGGTATATTTACTATAAATTTGAAATACCATTAGAAATAGGAAAAGCTATTTTTCTTGGGTATAAAGTAACAATCAATCCTGACGGAATAAGTGGAATTGTAGTTGAAAAGGATTCTGAAATAATGGATAATAACAAGACAGTAAAACTAAAAGTTGAGGTGAAAAATGGCTGAGCCAAAAGTAATGGTAGGTAATATTGAGACCTCTTCTTCTTTACAGATAGAACTACAAGAAGGCAAAATTAGTGTATCTGATTTAGGGTCAATGACTTTTACGGATAGACTGGTTTTAATTTCTCCTCCACAATGGATTGCTAATAATGTAGATTATGATTATACTACATTAAATAGACAACGATTAAGAAAGGTAAAAACTTATAAGGCACAATTTGAGATTACTTTTCCATTTATGGACAGGCAAACATACCTTGATTTAATGGATTTATTAAATCTAATGGATGGATACAATAATATTTTCACATCTTCAGGAGTTAGAACATTTAGAAAATTCTATATGAAAGTTTCTGGAGATTTGTTTGCTCCGACTTTGGAAGTTGTGAAAATATCTGAACCTAAAACAAACACAAAATATATCAACGATAGGCTAATTGGCTATGATTC
>Ga0172381_10000835_pt1 | contig 38257 bp, 33 predicted proteins | sample Leawel6488metaG_FD_119754 | JGI IMG/M metagenome (GOLD analysis project Ga0172381, IMG submission 119754) | Leachate microbial communities from a municipal landfill in Southern Ontario, Canada - Leachate well 64-88 metaG | ecosystem: Engineered > Solid waste > Landfill > Unclassified | place... | reverse complement strand
TTTCTTTCACGCTGAATGACTGATTGATAAACCCGGCCGGTGGTCATGTAGTTTTCTCGGAAAATATCAATGTTTAAAAATCTTTCATAATTACCGATGTCTTGGTCGGTTTCATCGCCATCATTAGTCACAAAAACTTCACCATGCTCAGTCGGATTCATGGTTCCGGCGTCGACGTTGACATAAGGATCGATTTTCATCGCGGTTACTTTATAACCTCGCGCTTGAAGAATTTTTCCAATTGAGGCTGAGGTAACGCCTTTACCCACTCCCGACATCACTCCGCCCATTACGAAGATAAATTTACTCATACACTTATAAATTATTATTAATTAATATTTTTAAAGCGAAAGACCCACCTTTGGTCGGTGGGTCCAGTATTTTTTAAAGATTTAATTTTTGGATAATAAATTTTTTTTTCATAGCTAAATTACCAGCTCGGCATCGGTTGTAAAGTTAATCATTAGTTTCATTAAAACCGCTTCGTTAGCCGGGCTGGGTAAACAAGTTAGATGCATTTCACAACCAGCCAAACGATCAATCATTTTTAAAGCCTTCTCCGCCATTGGATTGGTTGCCGCCGAGATGGTCAAAGCAATCAAAGCCTCCTCCAGATTCAACGAACCAGTTTGGCTATTAAGATATTGCTGCTTGAAATCAGTGATTTTTTCAATAACGTTGGAACTTAATAAATGTATTTCATCGGGAATTCCGGCTAAAAATTTTAAGGCGTTCAAAATACACGCCGACTCAGCGTGAACCAGATTGGAATTTTTGCCATCTAGAATTTTCCCGTCAGCCAGTTCCAGGGCGGCTCCGCAATAATAATTATTAGTATTGTTATTTTTCTTTTTGGCTAAAACCTTAGCCTGACGAGCCACAGCCACCACGCGCCGATCAGTCACTTTAACTTTTGAATTTTTTAATATTTTCTCAATTTGATCAACGGTGGCTTGAGTTTCCACCCCCTCGATTCTCTCCCTTAGATAACGAAAATAACGACGAACAATTTCCTGCCTGGCGGCCGCTCGACAAACCGCATCATTGACAATTCCGGCTTTGGCAGTATTGACACCCATATCAGTTGGCGAACGATAAGAATTGACATAATTGTTATCACCAGCCACTTTAGCAAACATTTGTTTCATGATCCGGAAATTCTCAATATCGCGATTATAATTTATAGCGATTTTGCCATAAGCTTTTTTATGGAAAGGATCAACCAAATTCACATCCAAAAGATCGGCGGTAGCGGCCTCATAGGCCACATTAACCGGATGGTTCAAAGGTAAATTCCAAATTGGAAAAGTTTCAAATTTAGCAAAACCGGATTTAATATTATGTTTATGATCATGGTAAATCTGCGAAAGACAAAATGACATTTTTCCTGAATTACCGCCGGCACCAGTAACAATAACAATCGGCTTTCTGGTTTTGACATATGGTTGTCGACCATAACCGTCTTTGCTAACCACTTTATTTAAATCGTTTGGATATCCCGCCAATTCAAACAAAAGATAAGTCTCAATGCCTTGTGATTCCAATTTAACTTTCAATTTTTTTGCCAACAATTCACCGGAAAAACGATTAATAACCACTGCTCTGACTTTCAGACCAAGTTTTTTTAAATCACTCACGTCTTTAATTGTCTGATTGTCGTAAGTCAGACCAAAATCTCTTCTTACTCGACCACGCTGAATGTCTTTGGCGCTAACACAATAAATAATTTCAATGTCTTTAAGCTTTTTTAGAAGTTGAGCTTTGGCGGTCGGTTCATAACCAGGCAAAACCCTTGAGGCGTGAAAATCATATCCCAACTTACCGCCAAACTCCAAATAAAGCTTACCATCAAACTTTTTTACCCGATCTAAAATGGCTTTGGTTTGGGCTTGAAGATATTTATTGGTATCAAAGCCTTTTTTTCTATAAATTGGAATCATATATTTTTAAAGCGACAAGCCCACCGGTGCGCGGTGGGCCTTATGTCAAAAATTTTTATTGTATAAAAAAATTAGATTCACTTCTTTTCTTGGTTGATAATTAAATTAATTCTGGCTTGCAAGCCATGTTCTAAGTCAATAGCTACATCATGCTCACCCAATTCCTTAATATGGCTGGCTTTAATACTATCTTTGTCAATGTCAAAACCTTTGGCCTTGAGGGCAGCCGCGATTTTAGCCGTCGGTAGGGCGCCATATAAAGTGCCTTCGTCGCTGGCTCTGGCCGAAATCTCAATCGCCTGACCTTCTAATTTATTAACTAACTCCTGGGCTTTAACTAGATCAGCCTCAGCCGCTTGAGCCTTTTTAGCCCTTTTGGCTTCAACTTCCTTAATCTTATCGGCTGTAGCTTCTACGGCCATCTTTTGTGGAAATAAAAAATTACGGGCATAACCAATCGCGACTTCTTTAATATCCCCTTCTTGGCCGATATTTTTTATGGTTTTTAGTAATATTACTTTCATAATAGATAACCCTAATATTTTATAATAAAAACAGAAAATGCGCCAGCCGGTTTTAACCAACTTGCTTGCCGATAATAATACTTGAATTATTATAGCACTAGATGCCAAAATCTTTCAAGACCTGACAGAGTTAACGCTACTGGGCAGCACTGATTAACCATTAAAAAAAGTGACCAACACAAGCCACTTTCATCTGCTGAGATATATTAAAGTTTATACCTGCCACAGAGTCAACAAAAAGATCACAAACATGGTGCCAGCCGAGAACACGCAAAAAGGGCAAGATATCCGAATGTCGCGAAACATTATCTGCATCAGCTTAGCCGAAACCAAAGTACCAACCCCGGCGAAAAAAAGAACCCATGAAGCTGGCGCGCTCGCAATCAACAGGGTGGTAATAATTAGATAACCAACCAAACCTATCACCGCGATCGGAATTTCCAAGACGACATCTCTTAACAATTTTCGGTCAAGCCAGCCGCAGGGAATCCAGATGACTGTCAGTCCTGTAGAAACAATGGCCTTGTGCCGACGCTTAAGACTGTTGGGGATCAATTCGTGCCGGTAACTGGTTAAAGCCAGAAAAGCAGCGTTGACGGTTCCGAGCAAATCCAGAGTCTTGGCCATCATCGCCTCTTGTCTACTCCAGATAGCAACAGAAATAATCGCGACAAACAACAGTACGAGGCCAAAAACTTCTATTTTTTGCGCCCTGGTAATTCCTTGGCCTATCGGCTCAACGGCGTTTTCTCGGACCACAAAAAGTCGCCAGACGGTAACATCATTAACATGCTTCATCTATCTATTCCTCCTTTTTTGATAGATTTCACCACTGAGCAAACAAGTAAGCTTGACTACGACGTCAAGAAATAAATCTAGCGCAAGTTCGCCTTTATGTCAATCGGCTAATTTATATAATCTCAATATTCTTCTAATCTATATCTTTTTAACCACGCCTTTAATCGCATCGACTTCGATAACATCACCATCTTTAAAAATTTTAGTGGCGACTTTAGTGCCAATCACGCACGGAATTTTTAATTCCCTGGCCACAATGGCCGCATGGCAAGTCATACCGCCCTCGTCAGTCACAATCGCTTTAGCCTTTTTCATAATCGGCATCATCTCCGGTCGGGTCATACCGGTTACTAAAATATCACCTAATTTCATTTTTTCAAATCCGCGAGTACCATAAATCACTTTAACTTTTCCCGAAGCCTTTCCGGACGAAGCGACTGAACCAAAAACTTCATGAGACTGACTAATCTTTTCCTCAAATTCTTCGGTAACCAATTTTTTATATGCTTTACCACTAAAAATTTTTAGTTTGTTCTTCTTAAAGTCTACATCCAAAAAAATAAATTCTTGGCGCCTTTTTATTTCCCCCGAATCGAGCTTTTTGTTCATGGCCAAAACTGATAATTCATCCACCGTAAAAAGTTGCAACTGCTTGAGACTGTAGCCAAACCGGCAACCAATTTCTTCTCGCAATTCATCGGCATAAAAAATAGTTTTGACAAAAAGTTCTTTTCTTAAATCATGCCAAGGTCCAACCTGATTTATTAAATCAATTAAGTCTAAGGCTTTCTGGTTAAATTTATATTTGACGACAATAATTTTCTTTTTATTTTTTATCTTTGACTGCAAATCTTTTAAATGTTTTAGCTCCGAATTTAAGTCTTTGTGCTCACTAATCAACTGCTTAATTCGTTTCATAAAATATTCTTTTCCAATATTTTGCTTACCACAATGGCCCGTAGCCAACCATTCATATTTTTTTATATGGCGACTAAGTAAAGATTTGATATCTTTTCCTTGTTTAAACTTCTCGGCTAAAATAATTAGATCCTGCCATTCCAAATTTATATAACTAGGCTGATAAATGGCCAACAAATCAGATGATTCTTCTTGAGTTAGATGGTATTTTTTAAAAATGTCATTGAATACTTTTGGAAAAATTAAATCAAATGGTTCGGCAAAAAATCCTACGCTGAAATTCAGACGATAATAGTTTGTAAAAAGTTCAAGTTGGTCAAAAAGTTGAGAGTTAGAGAAGCTAGCCAAAGACTTTTTTTGATACAAAATAATAGCTTGGTCAATCTTTTTTTTGAGTTCTGAATAATATTTATCAATCTTTTGACGAAATAGCTTATTTTTAAACTTTAAATAGCATTGATTGCCCAAATATTCCAACTCAATCGTCAAGGTGCACCACTTAAAAGGCTTATTCCCTTCAAAAATCACCACGTTGCGATTAAAGCCAAAGCCATATATCTTTCTCATTCCAACCGTCATTGCCTTGGCCGCTTCCGGGCAAATCCAATAGACCGCTTCGACTTCATCAATATCCCATTTTAATTTATGCTGCTTCATTTTATAAAGTAGTTATCGGTCGCGATTGTGTAATAAAAAATTTACCTTTAGACCAAGCCCATTCAATATCTTGAGGTTTATGGTAATGTTTTTCTATTTGCAGACAAATTTTTGCCAACTCAACCATTTGTTTATTAACCAAAACTTGTTTTGATTTTAAATTTTTAGGTACAGTTTTCCAAACATTGCCGCCTTGATTATTTTTTTTCACCAGCATTTTGGTTTGCTCGGAAATATTTATGTCTTCTATTTCAAAATTCTTTTTATTTAAAACGTAGCTATCCGGCGTCACCTGACCGGAGACTATAGCTTCGCCTAAACCCCAGCCGGCTTCGATAATCATCTGGTTTTTATCTTTAGTCACCGGATGGACAGTAAAAGCAATGCCGGAAACTTCTGAGTCTACCATTTGCTGGATAACTACGGCGACTGAAACTTTAGAATTTCTCATGCCCTTTTCAAACCGATAAAAAATCGCCCGGGGCGTAAACAAAGACGACCAGCATTTTTTAACCTGGCCTAATAAATTTTTTTCCGTGGTATTTAAATAAGTTTCCAATTCACCCGCCCAACTAGCTTGCGAAGAATCTTCAGCCGTGGCCGATGAGCGTACCGCGACAAATTTTGTTTTTAATTTTTTGAATTCACTCAGTATTTCTAATTGCAAATCCCGGGGCACGCGGGCGTCATGAATCAAGTCGCGAATCGTTTCTGATGCCCGCTCAACGGAATTGATATTTTTATAATTTATTTTATTTAACTTGCTTTCAACTTCCACGGCCAAATCAGTTTCTTTTAAAAAGCGATCAAACGCTTTGGCCAAAATTACAAAGCCTGGCGGTACAGAAATTTTGACTTGTGTCATTTCTCCCAGCGAAGCGCCCTTGCCGCCGGCAATCTTTACATCCTTTTTGGAAATATCACTGAAGGGCAAAATAAAATTTGGCATATTTTATGTTTAATAAAATATTAATTAAATATCTATATAAATCATAGCAGAATTGGCCATTTTTACAATTAAGATTCCGGTAAATATCGACAAGACACAGACATTACCTACGTGGGCTTGACAAATAGACAAAAATATATTATTATATTGTATTGATCATTAAAACTATTACCATCATTATTGGTTAACTCAAGTTAGAAAAAAACGCCATCTTTCGCCGTTTGACATTAACTTGAGTTAACCAGATGTCTGGTCAAACCCAAAGGGAAAAACCCGCGTTCAAGCGGCAAGCAAAGGAGAATTGAATGGTAACATCGCGCGTGTTCGCCCTACGACATAGTGAATGGGACAAAACCGCCAAAACCCGACAACCCCTGACAAAGGTTGGAGAAGTCATGGGATTTTTGATGGGGATATTTTTGCGGAGATTCAATCCGCAATTCATCACCCTGACCGGTTCTCCGCAACCGCGGAACGTCGGAACCATCATTGTGATGATGCTTGGCATCCACGGACATCGCTCTGTGTCGGAGGCTGAAATCTTTCGGTGTGAAGACATCAATGATTTCAGCTCCGATCCAAAACCCGAGGTCAGAACTGCCATGCCTATCATCAAGGAGTGGGCCAGAACACATGCCACTACTTTCGATCAGGCAGTGTTTCAAACGCCCGAGGGTCGTAAGGCTTTAGCCACAAAGATGCCTGACTTCCTCAGGCAAATTGATCTTACGGGCGCAAAAGAAGGTGACCACCTCGTGGTTTGCCATGGCAGCACCCTCGACCAAGGTGGTGCCGACTTGTTGCGCCGGCTGGGCAATAACTTGCCGGAAGGCATGGCCGCACTGGGCGGACAGCTCGGCTATTGCGAGGGCTGGATTGCCACCTATGAAAACGGCAATCTGGTCAGTGTGGAAGTATTGCGAACGCCAGACTGGTTCACCATTCTTCCCTTTTTGGGAATTGAATAACATGCGGGGTCGGGGCTTTAACACAATTAAGCTCCGACCCCGCGCCAACCTCTCAATTTTATATAAGAAGCCTGAATGGCTTATTTTTTATTATAATAAAAATTAATTTAAGCCTAATACCCTTGCGGCTTTCCATCTTTAATCAAACTAAAACTACTGCCGTCTTTTTTGTAACCTTCGGCGCTAATTTGCCCCATCAAAATAAAATCACAATGAACCTTGGCAGCATTAAAACTCGGATGGTTTTTCGGCACACCGAGCGAGCCATTGCTACCAACGGCCACATGCATAGTGCCATAGATTTTTTCTCCCTCGCTTGAACCTATATCATAATCCGCTTTGCCCTGACAAGCCTTGGTATTAGTGCCAATGCCCAGCTCAGCTAATCGATAGGCATGATTCTTTTCATTATTTCCGGCATTCAAATATTTTTTGATTGATTCAATAAGCGGATTGCCTGATTCTTGGTCAACAGGCAAATCGTTAATTGCCACCACTTCGCCTGATTGAATTTTTAATTTGACCGGGCCATTTTGTTTAACCTGATCCAACATATGCTCGCCGCCAATTGGTCCATTAACGACCAACACGCCATCACTGCCGTTCCAGTCTGGCGAACAAGCCCATTCGCCAATTGGATAATTACCTAACGCACCTGGCTTGGAAAAATCTTCTTTTTCATGACCCTTGCTCTCATCAATCAAATTTAGCCAAAGATCAGTGCCTTCGGGCGAGGTAATATGTACTTTTTCCACCTCTTTCATTAGCTCATTTATTTTTTCATTTTTTTCCAATATCGCTTCGACCGATTCCTCAACCGCGCCTTTGGTTAAAATCTCATGAGGATTTTTACCCTTAGTGATTGAAATTAGTCGGCAGGCATTTTTTTTGGCGAAGTGTTTTAATTTTTCCCACTGTTGATCAGATAGTTTATCGTCAAGGTTTTCTAAATTGCCTTTGTCTTTTGCTTGAACTAATGTCTCATCCAACTCATTACGGTCAGAAAGACTGCGGATAGCCGCACCAGTTTCACGCGAGTGAGAACGCGACATCGAGGTAAGAATTAGAATCGGCGACTGGCGCTGATTTTCCATCTCGGCCAATAAGTAATCACCCATATCTTCGGCTGAACGTTTGGTTTCCGGCAAAACTCTAATACGAAAATTTCCTTCGGTTCGCGGAGAAATATTAGTTCTTTGTAGCAACTCTCGTTGAATGGCGCCAACTAATTCCGGCTGAGCCTCAATGACGCCAGTATCAGTTACTACCATCATGCTTTCTTTTTTCGGATTAAAACCAAAAGAATTAATTATATTTTTAGCCACAACTGTCATTCTTCTCTGTCTTTCTTTTTGTTCAGCAGATATTGCCTCCGGTTCTTCAATTAAATCTTTGTTTGATAAATCTAAATGGCCATCTCCACGATTTTGCAACTCCAATAGCTTTTGATGCAATTGCCGCGTTTCAGCACTCACCTCTTTGTCAACCTCATAGCCGGCTTCTTGCATCTCTTCCGGAGAATTTTGATGAAAAAAATCTTTTAATCTCATAAAAAAATTATTATTTATTACATAAAGCCACAGCATGAATGATGTGCCAGAAAAAATCTTTTTCATTTCTGGTACCGTCTTCATAGACTACACCCAAATCAAGATAATTGCCCGAAAGAAACGTCCAACCACCAAGATACAATAAAGATTTAATCCATGAGTTACCAACAATGCCGGTTGACGGCACAATTAGATTACAACCTTCCCAGACTGCCGTTTCATATTCCATATAATATTCTTTCGTGGCGTATCCTTTTTGCAATAAATATTCATTAAACTGCCGACATTGTTCGGAAATCTCATCTAGCATGGCATATTTTCCGTGTTTGCTGGAAGGCCTTAAAATTCCCATCACCGCTATTTTGGGCGTAATACCAAAATCTTGCACCATGTGCTTTATAATTCTTTCCACCTCAAATATTTTATCCTCCAAAGTTAGACCCTGATATACCGAACAGGTAGTCACAAAAAAATTAAAATCATCCTTATTCATAATAGCCGAAAACACCTTATGATTACTTGGCACCGGCTCCATGGCAAATTGGCGAAAAAAAACATCAAGGGTGGTCGAATCCTTGGCTTGGCCGCGAACTATGCCGTCGATCTTTTTTTCTTTTAACAAGCTAATTAAAATTTCACTGGCTTTATCTTGGTCCGGCTCAACAATATTTTCAAATCCTTTTAGCTCAGGACCAATCACGACTAAATCGGCAAACTCTGAGGCTTTTTTTAAACTTTCAATAGTTTCCGGGATTGGCCGCATGATTACAATTCCGATTTTTCTTTTTTGCTTTTTGGCTTGATCTAAAAACAATTTTTTGAAATCCATATTTTTAAATTAAAATTAATCATTAAAAATAAATACCGGCTCCTGGTAGCGCCTGATTTTGTTTTGCTCAAAGCGCTGTTTAATTAATATATTTAACTGCTTATTTTTCCAAACCAGCGACTTATTTTGTTTTAATATCTTCATGGGTAAATCAACTCGCAAGGCACGACCAAAAATAAGATGCCGGGTAATTCCCGACGGGACTTTTAAATTCTTTCGGGCGACAGTAATTATATCCTCGGGCTTAAATCTTGGAAAAATAATCAAAGTCTTGTTGCCCTGGGCTGAAAAATCACCTTGATTGTCCAAACGGTAAAATTTACGTTTGGCGTATAAATCGACAACCACATTTAAGGCTTTGATGTAATCTAAAAAAATATTTTTGAAAATTGGCTGACAAATAATTTTGTAGCCGTCCAGTTTAAAATTTTTAATCATTAAGTTATCAACCGCGCCTTTTATTTGACCAAAAAATTCTTTGGCTTTAAGCCCGGGAATAACGTGATTCCAAGTTTTTAATTCCAAATCGTCTCGATTATAATCAACTATTTGCACCACAATATCTTTAAATCCCAAATTTTTAAAAACTGTAGTGCGATTGGCGCCATCTAAAACCACGAATTTATTAGTCTGATCAATTTTGGCCACTAGGGGCGGATTGGTAAAAATATTGTCTTTTTTAATTTGCCGACTCAACCGGGCTATTCGGGCGGGATCAACATATTCATGCAACACTAAACAATCTAAACTAACAATTTTTAAATTCGGTAAAGTCTTTTTCATATAATCAATATATTTGAACCTAAAATGATTTTAACGCTTAACTAAGCATTTGGCAATCAAAAAATTATTTTCTCTTCAGAATTGTAACTACCCCATGATTGCCGTTTACTTCAACTAAATCACCGTCTTTTAAAACCTCCGTCGCGATTTTTGTGGCAATCACACAAGGGATGCCCAATTCGCGCGCCACAATCGCCGCGTGGCAAGTTACTCCGCCTTCGTTAGTAACAATCGCGGCAGCTTTTTTAATACCGACAATATAGTCCGGACGCGTCATAACCGCTACTAAAATATCACCGGACTTAACTTTATTGACTTCATGGACGCTTTTTACTATTCTCACTGTCCCCTTGGCTTTTCCACTGGAGGCGCTTAGTCCGCGAAAATCATTAATATCTTTTTTAACATTACTTGGAAATATAATTTTTTGAAATTTTCTGGCCGCCAAACCAGACAAAGTTTCATAACTGTTTTTATAGTCATAATGAAAACAAAAATCTATTCTTTGTTTAGCTTCAAGCGGTGAAACATAATGACCGCGACAATCAAATAGTGCTAAGACTTCTTCAAAAAGCAAATATTTCATTTCATTCAAAGCATAACCAAATCTTTGACCAATTTCCTTAAGAAAGATTGAATAATAATGCGTTGCCCAAAAAGTATATCTCTTTCTTTCATCCTGCCAATAAGTAAAGGTTTCAGATATTTCAATCAGATTAATCAAATATTTTGGTAACGAAAGCTCCTTTGATAGTTTTTGTTTCGATATTTGATTATGTTTTGGTGTATTGCTAATCCGAACAATTTGCTGATCAATATTGATTTTACTTTTAAGCAGCCCTTTGATTTCTTTAATAAAATGGGCGGTACTTAAAACGTTAGCGTCAACATAATTATTTTTACTCCAAAAATATTGTTGCTGATGATTAATTAAAGCCTGGTACTCTTTGGGATAATCTTTAATTTGTTTAGCAATAATTTTTGAATTATTTTTTTCAAATATTTTTTTAAGTTTAATATTTTTTGAAATTTTTGCTGCCACTTTTAACAACGAAATCTCCGCCTCATTAATAAAAGATTGATTAACGGGCGCCGTCAAAGTGGAAAAAATTATCCCCTGTCCCCTGTCAATTTTTTTGTTATCTAAAATTTTCTTCAATTCATTTTGAATAAATTGATCACTACCCAAAGCAAACCCATCAATCAAAGAACTCATCGTGGTCCAACTCAAATAAGTCTGAACAAAATCCCGATAAGTCGCTTTTAAACTGTCGTCTGATAATTTTGATAAATCTATCTTATCAATTGTCTGACATTTATTAGCCAGGGCTTTTTTGTCTTTGTCCCATTTTTTCATCAACCTCTGGCCAATACCATAAGGCTCACGGGAACTTTTCTTAATAAAAATCCCCGAGATTCTTTTGAGGTCATCTAAATCCATGTACCAATCAACCCTGTTCTGACTATAAATAACTAAATGGCGCACAAATTCTCCTCCTGGTCCCTTTCGTTTTTCCGGTTTCAGTTCCATTTGACCGATTAAAAACATCAACCCTGGACAGCCATCAAATCTTTGATGATACCATTCTTTTTCCTTTAAAATTGCCAGCTGACTTTTAATTAAACCTTTTTTGTAAATCATAAATGTTAATTTTTTTTATTACACCTCTATTGGCATCAACTTCAATTAAATCATTATCTTTAAAAATTTTAGTACCAATTTCCGTACCAACCACGCAAGGAATCTTTAACTCCCGAGCCACAATCGCCGAATGGGAGGTAAATCCACCAATATCAGCGACTATGGCCGAAACTTTGTTTAAGATTGGCATATAATCAGGAGTAGTAATTTCACAAATAATTATATCGCCTTTCTTGATTTTATAAAATTCACGAGTGGACAATACAATTTTAGCGCAACCGGTTATTTTACCGGCACTAACTGGCCGACCATATACCCGATCAGAATTTTTTACCGGCTCATTGAATAACCGGCAAATCTCATCGGCTTTTTGGCCGGTAAATATCATATTTTTAAAGTATACATATGATTTTCTTCTCTGCTTCAAATCAGTTGGAATCTTTTTAGCCATCACTTCTTCTGGCTTAAAAAAAATCAATTGATTGTAGCTTAAATTCATCTTTCTACCAATAGCTTCTAAAACTGGCTTAAAGTAATACACGCCGCGTAAAAACTGCTCAAAACGAAAGTCTCGAATATATAATAATTTTTGCGCCACATTAACTTTTTTCTTGAGGTGCGCCGGCAATTTTGCGTATAAATTATTAAATTTATTTACGGCAATTGTATGATGATCTTTGATTGATTTTAATTCAAATTTGGCATTTTTTATTGTCGTTAACTGACTAGAAATGTAACGGCTATCGACCGGTTTAAAAGCGGCTAATTCAATATTACTCCAAGCCCATTGACCAATAAAATCATTCTTAGAAATCCTACCCAGTTTAAATAATAACAGATCAATTTTTCTTCTTTGATTATAAGTGTTATAAAGTGGGTAAGTTAAAGTATCAAAATCTTTCTGACTAAACCCCGATCTAATTAAAGATTCGATTAAACCTTTTTCAAAATAGTATGAAGTATATACCGGAATATCAATAATTCGTAAGTAATCAGCCCAAATTTTCAATGACTGTTTTAGGGCTAAAACCAAAGATGAAAAGCTATCACCACGATAACCCCGATTGAATTTTTTTAAAGCATCAATGTATTTAAAACTTCTTTTTTCAACCAAATTGATCACATCAATAATTTTTCGATCCGAAAATTTATACTTTTTTAAGTCTTTCTTCTTGAAAAACCACTGACCATCAACATAAATCAATTCAATATTGGCAAAACCATCCAGTTTCATTTTCTGACGTTGAGCAATTTCTGTCTGGGCGAGAAAAACCGACTCTTTTATGCTAAATAATTTTATATAATCTCGGGGGTTCAGCTTCAGACTCATATTTTTGTAATCATACCTTTATCGGCATCAACCTCAACTTGATCACCGGTTTTAAAAACTTGAGTGGCAATTTTAGTCCCCACGACACACGGAATCCCCAACTCGCGCGAAACAATGGACGCGTGGCATGTCACCCCGCCATCATCGGTTACGATGGCCGCGGCCCGCCTCATCGCCGGCAAATAATCAATCGTGGTCATCGAAGTTATTAAAACATCGCCAGTCTTAATCATTTTAATTGCCTCACTAGCACCCTTGGCAACACAAGCTGGGCCAGTCACTTTACCATCACTAGCGACTATGCCTTTAACAGCCGAAGTATTTTTGGCTTTAACGACAAAAAGGACCAGCCGGTCTAAAACTTTTTTTGCTTCAGCTCCTTGCGTTTCTCTAATTTTGCCATCTTTGATTACCCAAGTTAAGCCCGCTTTTCTTTTTTCAATAATATTATTTTTAACTTTAATTTTATTCAAACACAATTTTTTGATTTCAAAATTGCTATAAAATAAAAAATTTTTGTAATCGACTTCAAACCGCCTGGCCATTTCACGCAAAACCGGAAAAATAATTTGGTTAGATTTCATTTGTGTTTCTTTGCGCCAATCGTGAAACTTAGAAAACTCGTCCAATAATTCAAAATAAATTTTAAAATCATCAACCTTTAAACCATGTTTTCCTAAAATTTTAGCTCTTTGGCTCAAAACTGATTTAACAAAACCATTGATTTTTTTTAATTCTACCAAACGCCGAGACCGACTTTGTTTTTTAAGTTTATTTAATTCAGACTTAATATCTCTAACGGTTAATTGACGACTGCCATCCCAGCTCATCATAATCCAACCAAAATCTTCAGCCATCTTTTGCCAAGCAGCCGGCTGATTGATATTTTTTAAGGACTGAATTAATAAATCTTTTTTATATAATAAACTTTGGGAGACATAAGCCGGCTGCATTAATTGACTCAATTCATTTTCGCTAATTTTATTTTTGGCAAATTGATTAATTTTGGCGCCAAAAATTTTACCAAAAAAATCGTCAAAGCCATCTGTTGTGTATTCGGAAAAAATAATACTCTCTAAAAAAACTTTTTTTGCTTGATAATATAAATCGTACAATAAACGGTCGTTTAACTGCTTGGGTTTAAAAGACTTCAGAGGAACTAGAATGTTTTTTATATTAGAATATGAATTTTGATATAATTGATATATTTCATTTTTTTTATTTTTATTTTTCAACCAAGATGTAAGCCAATTGCTAAAAGTCTTTTCCAATAAATATATATCACGCGACCACCAAAAATAATTACGATAATAAGTCATGACTTCGTAGTGATTGGCTAGGTAGGAAAATTTCTTTGGAGAAAGTCTGACTAAATCCAAATAAGCCGAAACTCCTTGGGGGTAAATTCGATCTCGTTCATAAATTCGCCAATTTACTTTATTTGCTGCCATAATTAATTATTTTTATCGCTCCATGGTTGGCTCTTACCTCGACTAACATACCATCTTTAAAAATTTTTGTACCAATCTTGGTGCCAATCACGGCCGGAATATTAAATTCGCGGGCAATAATGGCGGCGTGAGAAGTAATGCCGCCCTCATCAGTAATAATGGCTGACGCTTTTTTAATAGCCGGCAAAAATTCCGGACGGGTCATTGAAGTCACCAAAACATCTCCGAGTTTAAATTTGCTGAGATCAGAAATTTTATTACATATCTTAACCCGACCAATAGCCGTTCCGCCATTGGCGATAAACCCGGTAATCCGATTTTTATTCTGGACAATGGGATTAAAAATTTTCTTATACTTTGCGGAAAAAACTTTTATCTTTTGACCTTGAATAATCTTCTCCTGACCTCTTTCAACTAAAAAATATACTCCAGCCCGTCTAGTCTTTAATATTTTTTCTGACTGCTTAAAGTCGTTCAACGATTTAATGGCTTTGGCCTCATTAGCCGAAAAGCAAACTAAAGATTTTAAATCAATATTTAGTCTTTGACTAATTTCTTGTAAAACGTAGGAAAGATACGAAATAGCCATAAGGATATTTGCTTTTCTTTCGTCCTGCCAAACCATACAAAAGTCAATCAAGCCAATCAAATTTCTAATCTCAGAATTTAATTTCAGCACTTTAATTAATTTTTTCTTATTTGCAGCCTTAACTGATTTCTTAATTTTTAAATCTCTCAAACTCTCCTGAAAATACTCAAGTGAAAGGTCGGCAGAACCGGCGTAACTATTTTGAAACCAAAAATATTTTTTATAATGCTTATTTAACAATTCACCCTGTTTTGATTTTATTTCATTTTTTATTTTTCCTAAATCAATTTCCTGCAAAGCCACAAAGGCAGGCTTAGAAGGCATAATTAAAATAGGAAAATACTTGTTGAATTTTTCCTGGTTATTTAAACTTTTAAAAAGTAACTCACGAAATATTTTTTCACCTTCAATACTAACGGCATCCAAAAGATGGGCTGTACCGCAAGAATCAATTTGAGCCGTAACGCATCGGTTAAAAATTCTAACCAATTCGTCATCGGATAGATTTTTTATTTTTGACCAGTTTAGCTTTAAATAAAAATTTTTATGGGTACTAAAAGTCTTGTTATATTTATTCTTAATTTTTAATAAATATTTTTTATCTTGGCCTAATTTTTTGTTAATAATCTGCCAAATGGATTCTAGGTCTTTAGCCTCATAATTCATTTCACTATAACCACCTTTAAAATACAGCAAAAAACTTCTGTAACCATAGCCAAGCTCCCTTTTCATTTTAAAACCACTATCGGCGGTTAAATTTAGATATATCGGCACGCCGTTAAAACTAAATTTCACCCAATCTCGAATAAAAAAATTATCTTGCTGAATCATCTTATTTTTCATAAATTTTAACAACCCCCTTTTTAGTATCAACTTCCACCCAATCGCCGGTTTTAAAAACCTGAGTAGCAATTTTTGTTCCCACGACGCACGGAATCCCCAGCTCGCGCGAAACAATGGCCGCGTGGCAAGTCATGCCGCCTTCGTCTGTTACAATCGCCGCCGCTTTTTTAATGGCCACAATATATTCCGGTGAAGTCATGGGAGCGACTAAAATTTCATCTTTTTTCATTTGATAAAATTCCTTTGAAGAAGTCAAAATTCTTACACGACCATAAATAGTTTGTCCGCGGCTAACCACTACCCCCTTTAATTCATTAATCTTTTTATTTATTTTAGTGTTTGAGTATAGTGAAATAATCTTTTTGGCGGCCGAACCGGAAATATATTCTAAATCATTATTTTTTTGGCTGTAGTGGACAACCAGGTTTTTAAATCTTCGGGATATTTCTTGCTCAGACAGTTTCTTTTGATCTCTGGCTAAATCTAATAGCTCCCACCCGCCGTAATACTGTAAGGCTTTAAAATCGATACGATAACGTCGGGAAAATTCATGCAAAAAAATATCAACGTAGTGATTGGCTAAAAAAATATAATACTTTCTTGAATCTTGCCAACTAATACAAAAAGACAGCCTTTGAGCCATCTTAATAATCTCTTTACTTAATTTATATTTTTTTTCTAATAACTTTTTTTCATTAGTAATTTTACTAGAATAATTTTTTAATTCTTTAATTTTTTTATTGATATCGCTTGATTTAAATTTAAGTAATTCCTGCCTAAAATATTTATTACTTAAAACTTGAGTGTAATGGTAACTATTAAGTATCCAGAAATATTTCTTTTGATGCTGGCTTAATTTTTTTTCAAACAAAGTCGGATTATTTTTATACCGTGATAACTTTAATAAATCTAAATCAGATTTTTGATAAAAAGAAAGACTTTTTGGCGCTGACAATCTTTCAAAAACTTTAATAAAATCATTGGCGGGCAGGGTTGATTGCAATCCTTCTCTTAAAATTGCTTCCCCTCCTAGACTAGCCACTTCAGGCAATAAACCTAATGTCCAAAAATCTAAATAATTATTTAACCATCGTTTATATGTCAAATACAATTGCCGATTACTCAATTCTGATAATTTACCCGCCGATATCGTCTTCTGATATTTAAGCCATTTTTTTAGAACATCCTGCCAACGCCGAAAACTATTTTTAAATTCCTGATCATTAAGAATAAACTGGATGAAATTTTTCCGGCCATTTTTAATCAAAGACTGACTATCAAATATACAAATCATTCTATCACTATTCATTATCCACAATACATCAGGACAACTGACAAAATTCTTTTGAAATTTTATAAAAGCAATATTGAAAAAATCCGGATAAATTAATTTACCATCAATTGGCCCCCACCTAAATAATTCATGACGCGGATTGATGTCGATTTTCATTTATGAACTCCTTTAAGAAATTATTTCTTTCGCAGATAAAAAATATTTTTTCAACCAAATCGTCATCTAATATCTGCGGCTCCAACTTACGCCATTTTTTATCAATTGCCAGCTGACGAAATGAAATATTGATTAATGTTGTAACATCCATTAATTTTATTATCCATTTTAATCTGGTCGGGGTTTCACTGATATGCCGAACAAACTGCTCGCGAACTAATTTAGCGTAAAGTTCTACAAACTGCATGCAATACTCAATGGCCCCACTTTCCCAAATAATCCGACTGACTTCTAATTTTTCTTTAGGGCTCAGATTTCCTTTGACTAAAAATTTAATCAGGCGATCCTTGTCATTTTTATCAGTTTTTTCATTAAATAAAGCGTAAATAATCGGCAGAGTTAGCTTACCTTCAATTACATCATTGTGCGAAGTATCTTTTAACCCCTTACCCATCTTTGACAACTGTTCAGGAAAGATTAAATCACCCAAATCGTTTCTAATCATTTGAACTTGCCCAAAGAGCTTAGCAATAATAATACAAGCTTGTTCTGCTTCTTCGGCATTATAAAATTGCGCCGCAACATTGGTTGATTTTACCGCCATACGGCCAATTTCCTCATAAAAAGACCCACAAATGCCATAAATGCGCGAGAAATACTTAGTTATAGCTGTTCTCAAATTATGGCTTTTTACAAACGCTTTTAATTTTTTTTCATTATCAAATGTTAAGTCAATATCAATAATCTGCCCCCGATACATCACATACTGGACATCGTTTAGAGCGTAAATTAATTTTTTTCCCACTTCGGGCTTTTGCGCCGTTAATTGGTGTAAAAGCAATAAGGACAAACAATGCCCGATTGAACCAAGTAAAATCGCATTCCTGCGGCTTTGATATTGAACATGCAAAGTATTGTGGCCTTGTCGAGTCGATGAATTATCGAACACATCATCAATGGCATAAGTATTTAACCAATTGTAAACCTCGATTACGGCGCCAATTTTATAAACGAAATCTTCGGGGAAAAAACGCTCAGACATTACGATATGATGACTGACCAAATCGTACAATTCATAAAAAATAGTTGGCCGAGTTTTTTTCTTTCCTTGTTTTCTGCCTTTAATTTCTTGGGCGGGAATTGATAACCAATATTCAACCATTTTGGCCACATCATTTATATTTTTATTACCTTCAAAATTCTTTAAGTACGTGCTAATACAATATTTCAAACAAGGCACGACAGAATTATAATCGCTATTAATGATCTCTTTGATTATTTTTGCTCGCTTAAATTCAACGTCACAAATTTTTACAAAATCATTTCTGCTAAAATTTTTAATCTTTAAGACCTCCTTGAAATCATTATCAAATAAAGATTGATATTTTTTTGACAGGCTGCCATTTTCATTACCAGAATTAAAAATCTCTATAATATTATCCTTTTTGGCATAAGCCCTAATTTCTTCATCAACTCGATAATTAATCACCCCTTCGCGCGCATAAATGGATTTATAATAATTATCCAAATACTCAATAATCTTATCCTCAAATTCTTTCTCGCTTTGGCAATATAAAATGGCCGTATGAGTAAATTTGTCGGAATTTTTGACAAAATCCGCCACTTCTTTGCTGGTGGTTAAAATTGCCCCAATACTAAAAGTAACCATCCACTGAGCTGTATAATAATCGAGATGCTCTAAATCCTCCACCAACATGATAGTTGGTTTTTCATTACCAATCGCATAACCGCATTCCCAGGTGCTATCCGTTCCAGCCGGACCATTATCTTGCGTATCATACATTTTCATGTAAGCCAATACCGCGTCAGACTTATTAATTTCCCCGACGTCTTTAGTCGCAATTCGGATGGGAATCAATCTATGATCACGGGTGTATTGTTTGTCAATTAAAGCCGGCTGAAATAGATCCACTTTTTTATTAAAATGCGGAGCATACTTATCTTTAAAAAATAACGTCCAAAGGCGGATCCCAGACGCGAGATAAAGTTTGTACTTTTTTTCATTGGCCATATTGAGTATTATTATTAATCTAATCCAACTCTCGAGTATGAATTTTCTTTTCTGCCATTTTATCTGCTTCAATCAACTCTTCCGGACTTGCTTGACTTAATACCTCTTCTACCTCCTGACCTTGTCTACCTTTCAAAGCCCAGAGAGCACACAATCTCAATTCATTGCCCCGATTATTTTTTTTAGTTTTTGCTACATTAATCAAAGCCTGGGTAACATCATCACCTTCTCGATCTTTTAATGCTAGAACTGCCGATAATTGGCTCCAGCCATCACGATCAAGAGCTACCCCTTCAATTAATCGTCTTGTAACTTGATCTCCAGGTTTACCTCTTAAAGCATAAAAGGCTACCCCACGAACCTCCAGGCGTTCTGCATAAGTATCTTTAATGAGCTCATCACCAACAAACCCATAATTCTTATTTACCAGTGATCTTATAGCTGAAATAGCATAGAGGAAATATGTTCTGGATTCACCTGACTCTGTTTTATGACGAATATCACTGACAATATCCGAAAGAATTTTAGCCGCCTCTTCATCATCAGTATACCTTAAAGTAATAATTGCTGAACTGTCGGAATCTTTTGCCAATTTATAGACAAATTTTTTTCCGGCTTCCGACCTCATCATTAAAATCCTTAGAGCACCCACATCTTCACTAAATTCATACTGAAATGAATGATTCAAGTAGGCGTTAATCAGCTCTTCGTCGGTCACGGTATCTAAAAAATCATTTTGGGGTAAATCTCCTTTACCCATACGACCAACGGACTGACAAATTTTTTTAATTTCAGCCAATCTTTCGTCACTTATTTCTTTTCCCTCAATCAACTCATGGGGTGTTGTTTCATTTTCCATAGAATTATTTATCTAAATAATTTATTGGGCAAGAATTTCCAAAGCTTTATCGAGTTGTGGGTCTTTGCCGGCATCATAATCTTCTTTGGTTAATTTCACTTCCACGTCCGGCTTAATTCCCTCTTTGTTAATATTTTTACCATTAGGCGTTAACCATTCGGCAATTGTTAATTTAACCGAACTGCCGTCAGAAAATTCTTTCAAATCCTGAACCGAGCCTTTACCAAAACTTTTTTCACCCACTAATTTGGCTACGCCATAATCTTGCAACGCGCCCGCGACAATTTCCGAGCCTGAGGCTGAACCGCCATTAATTAAAACCACAGTGGGAATACCGGCTAAACGTGCTTGGCGATTGGCGTAGTGATCGGTTTTTTCGCCGCTGCGTAATCGTTCAGATACCACCACTTTGCCATCAAGCCATTCACCACTAATTTGAATAGCCGTAGTTAAAAAGCCACCGGGATTGTTTCTCAAATCTAAAATTATACCCTTGGGATTATTAGCTAAAACTTTTAAAACGGTCTGATCCCAATCAGCCAAAGTGTTTTCATTAAAATATAATAATTCAACATGGGCGATATTGCCGGGTAACATTAAATTATCTTGAGTATCATTTTTGTCAGTTTTTTCCTGACCGTCAATTTTCTTGGTTACTCTCACACTATCAATTTCAATTTTTTCACGCGTAATTTCCAAATCCTTGGCTGTCCCGCCGTTGTCCGGTGTGTAGACCGAAAGTTTAACCTTGGTGCCTTTATTACCGCGAATAATGGAAACTGCATAATCCAAAGACATCGTTGAAGTCTCTTTGCCATCAATGGCTAAAATTATATCTCCGGCTTTAAGGCCGGCCTTTTCTGCGGGCGTGCCGGGCAAAGGTGCAATGACGGTAATTTGATCATTTTTTCTGCCAATTTCGGCACCAATACCCTCGAAGCTGCCGGAAAGCTCTTCATCAAATTTTTTAGAAATATCGGGATTGAAAAATACCGTATAGGGATCACCCAAAGAAGCCACCATGCCTTCCAGGGCGCCGTAGAAAAGCTGGGTATCGCTTATGTCCGATTTGACGTAATTACTTTTAACGTACTGCCAAATTTGCCAAAACTGTTTGAAGTCTACGTCTTTACTTAAAAATTCGGGCGGCTTTTCTTCCATATTCTTGACTGTTCCGTCTTTTTGTTTGGCCTCAATTTGCTGACGCAATTGCAGCTGACCCAAAGCCACCCCAAAAATAAAAACTAAAATCAAAAGACCAGCTAATAAATAGCCGCTGATTATTCTTTGGGATAATTTTGATTTAATTTGTTTAAACCAACTGATAAAAATTTCCATACTAAATAAATAATTTAACTAATCAAATTTTTCTATTTTTGCTCCCACCAAAGATAATCTTTTACACAAATCTTCATACCCTCTTTCAATGGAATAAACACTATGCAAAATTGATTTGCCCGGGGCGGCTAGCATACTGACTAAAATGGTAGTTGAGGGGCGCAAGGCCGGCGGGCAAATAACTTCCGTGGCTTTTAACTTGGTCGGGCCGGTAACGTAGACTCGGTGCGGATCAGCTAACTCAACTTTGGCACCCAGACGATTTAATTCGGTATAATAAATCGCCCGATTCTCATACACCCAATCAAAAATCAAAGTCCGGCCCTTGGCCTGAGTCGCAATCGGTACAAAAAATGGAAGGTTGTCGATATTCAAACCCGGAAATGGCCGGGCATAAATCTTTTCGTCCAAAGCGACCAAGCGACTGGGAAACGTTTTTAAATCAACTAACCAGGTTCGGCCGTTTTTGGCTTTGTATTTTTTTAAAATTTTATATTTCCAGCCCATCTTTTCCAATTTCAATAATTCCAGTTCCAAAAACTCAATCGGACAACGTTTAATCGTAATGGAAGAATTGGTCGTGGCGGCAATGGCAATAAACAACATTGATTCAATCGGGTCTTCACTAATTTCATAAACTAATTTTTTATTAAAACTCTTTTTACCAATTACTTCCAACGTGGTTGAACCGATGCCTTTAATTTTCACGCCCAACTTTTCCAAGAAAAAACAAAGATCTTGAACTTGATAATTGGCGGACGCAAATTTAATCACGGTTCTGCCCGGCACTTGAGCGGCCGCGATTAATGCATTTTCCGTTACCGTATCGCCGGATTCATATAAAACTATTTCTTTACCGGCGTGCAATTTTGACGCGTCGACTTCATAATACTTGGAAAGAGTTTTGATTTTAACGCCAAAATTTTGCAAGGCAAAAAGATGAGGCGTAACCGTACGCTTGCCCAAACGACAACCACCCGGCTGCGGCACTAAAAACTTCTTTTGCCAGCCCAACATAATTGATAAAAAAAATAAAATACTGCGAGTTCTAACCGCTGATTCATAATTTAATTTTTTCAAATCAATCTTTTTTGGCGGCTGAATCACCACATCACTGCCACCTTGCCATTTGACACTAACACCAATGCTTTGTAATACTTCAAGAATACGATTAACCTCTTCGATTTTGGCTACGTTTTTTAAAATAGTCTGACCACGATTTAATAAAGCGACATTTAACAAAACCACCGCCGCATTCTTGGAGGTGTTAGTCGTCAGTGTTCCGTGTAATTTTCTACCGCCATTAATTACGTATTTACTCATAGAGTGGAAAAATAAATTAAAATTTGGTAAAATTTAGTTAATTTAGACCTAATTATTTTACAATAAATTTAGCACTTTAGCAAGTAATATATGAACCTAAAATATCGACGATTTATCTATCTCAGCTTCATTGTATTTTTTTTGATTATTACACCCATTATTTTACTTTACGCCGCTGGGTACAGTTTTAATTTTAAAAAAGGTCAACTGGTTAAAACCGGCATTCTATATGTTGATTCAAAACCTAAAAATGCCGACATCGATATCAATGGTCAAAATAAAGGTAAAACCCCCAACCGTTTCACCAAACTTTTGCCGGATATCTACAACGTTAAAGTCAGTAAAGACGGTTATTATCCCTGGCAGAAAGATATTGAAATAAAAAGTAACTTATCCGAGTTCGCTGAAGATATTGTTTTATTTAAAGATACTTTACCGATAAATATTGTTTCGGGAAAAATTAATGTTTTATCGGCTTCGCCAAATCATCGATATCTAGCCTATTCCATTATTAAAGACAATGATGAAGAATTAAGATTTCTGAATTTAAAGACTTCCGGAGATAATTTGATTAAAAAATTTACTAACCCAAAAAATAACTCATTTGAAATAATTGGCTGGTCTGAAACGCAAAATCAAGCGATTTTTAAAGAAAAAGTCCAGGATTTCAACAATTATACGATTGTTTTTGCCGATTCCTTGACGGCCAGAGAATTAACCACCTTAACCCGAGTTAATTTCAGTAAACTTGATTGGGGTTTGGAAAATGATGTTTTTCTTTTTGGCTTAGCCTCAGATGGTTTGTATCAAATAGACTTGGAAAAAAGTTTGACCCAGAAAATAATTTCCGGAAAAATTCTAGACTTTACTTTCAATGACAACAATATTTATTATCTCACCCAAGAGAATTCAACGACCTTTTTAAACAAAAAAGTTCTCGGCGTTTCCCCCAGTCAAGATCCGACCGCCATTGAAAAAATCAAACTATCCGCGGGTTCTAAGTTCAGCTTACAAAAATCAAGCAAAGGTTACATCACCATGCTTGATAAAAAAAATCATGACTTATTTATTATCAGCGAGAATTCATTTAGCGATCAAAATATAGAAAATAACATTATTTTGCAAGAGAAGGCCAATCAAATTGTTTGGTCGGCTGATAAAAATAAAATAATATTTAATAACGACTTCGAAGTTTGGACTTACGATTTCAGTAACCAACAAAAAATGTTAGTTACTCGCTTTAGCGAACCGATTATTCAAGCTCTTTGGTATCCTCAGGACAAATACATAATTTATCTACTCACTAATAAAATTCAAGCCATTGAAGCGACCGACGTCAAACAACGCAACGACACAAAACTAGTAGAAATGCCGGAAGTGGCTGATGCTTCATGCGATACTTTAGGCAAATTCCTTTATTTTAAGGGCAAAGCCGGCAATCAACAAGGCATTTACCAGCTTCAGCTGCAATAATAAACCTCACCAAAAAGTCCTGCCGCGGCAGGACTTTTTTGATTATCAAAAATCGAATTTTATTCTTTTATTCTTCGGGTTAATTCCTTACTTCCCATGCTTCAAAATTTCAATGAGATATTCACCATAGGTCGACTTGCGCAAAGATTCAGCCAGATGTTCAAATTGTTTGTCATCAATAAAGCCCATACGCCAGGCAATTTCCTCGGGACACGCGATTTTAAGACTTTGTCGGGCTTCGATAACTTGCACGAAGTTAGAAGCCTGAAGCAGTGATTCGTGCGTCCCGGTATCTAGCCAGGCCGTACCGCGCCCCAGCACTTCCACTGAAAGGGCTCCGCGTTGCATGTAAACCCGATTGACGTCGGTAATTTCAAGTTCTCCGCGTGGCGAAGGCTTAAGATTTTTTGCGATATTAATAACTTCATTGTCGTAGTAGTAAAGGCCAACCACCGCGTAGTTTGACTTTGGTGCTTTCGGCTTTTCTTCAATGTCAATGGCCGTGCCATGTTCATCAAAGGTTACCACGCCATATCGTTCTGGATCCTTTACATAATAGCCGAAGACCTTAGCTCCCTGCTTTAGTCTGGCAGCTTCCTGCAAGGTCTTAGATAATTGATGAGCAAAGAAAATGTTGTCACCCAGCATAAGACAAACGGAATCGCGGCCGATAAACGATTCACCGATAATAAACGCCTGGGCCAAGCCGCCCGGTTGGGGCTGTTCGGCATACTGCAAATTAATACCCCACTGCTTGCCAGAACCCAAAAGCGCTTGATATTGCGGCAAATCGCGTGGCGTGGAAATAAGCAAAATATCACGAATGCCGGAAAGCATGAGCGTGGTCAGCGGATAGTAAATCATCGGCTTATCATAAACCGGCAAAAGTTGTTTGCTCGTTATATTGGTTAGCGGATATAGACGCGTGCCTAAACCGCCAGCTAGAATTATTCCTTTCATATATTTAGCTTGTAGGTTGGTAGCTTGTAGTTATAAAATAAGCTAAAGCCCAATTTAATTATTAAAATTCTTTAGAGGCACTAAATATTTTTTATATTTTTTAAACACATACTTAATATCTTCAGTAAAATTTTCAGGATTTTCTTTTATTTCTTGCTCTAATTCTTTGACAGAAAATGTTTCCAAACCGATTGCTTCACCGTCCTTAAAACGCAAATTACCGTCGTAATAACCTAAATACCAAGTGGTAATATAAGGTTGAATGAAATCACCTAATTTATCCTTACGAAAAGATAAAAAATTATTATTCTTCTCTGTTACTTTTAGCAAACCTACGACTGATAAATCAGTTGATCTAATTGCCAATAAAAATTCCTTTTCATTAACGATGGCCACGGGTAAGCCCAACTCTTCCGTACATTCTTTGATGACTGCCATTTCCCAGCTATAGCCGGCCGGCACGTGTCCGCCGACGGTTTTATCATATAACCCAGGATTTTGGGCCTTGGTTTTGCTTCGTTTTTGCAAATAAATCCGACCTTGGGAGTTCATAATAATTACTCGGATGCTTTTGATTTTTTTTGAGATCTTGCCGGTTTCTTTATACTCTTTTCTGATTTGATCATAAAACTTGTTGCGCTCAACCACGCCAACAAATTTATTTTTTAAATCATATATTTCTAAGTATTCCGACATATTTTAATCACTATATAATTATTCCTACAAGCTACTTCCTACTTCCTACTCCCTAAATACTCCCTAAGCGCTTCTTCCCAACTTCTCATCGGTTCCAACTTGGTATTAATTAAAATTGAATATTGCGGCCGAGGCGTGGGCAAAGGATAGTCTTTTGACTCAATGGATTTTAAATTTACTTTAATGTCTTTGATTTCAAAAATCTTTTTGGCAAATTCATACCAAGAACAAACGCCGTCGTTGGTAACATGGTAAATACCGCAAGGCTTGGCGGTGTCAATAATTTTTCGGGTCTCTATGGCTAAATCATGGCAATAAGTCGGCTTACCAAACTGATCGTTTACTACCTTAATTTCCTGACCTGCCTGGGCTAACTTTAACATAGTTTGAACAAAATTCAAACCGCGGGGTTTACCGACTTGCGGCGCCTGGCCGTAAAGCCAGCTGGACCTAATAATATAATACATCTCACAGTTTTGCTGTAACAACTCTTCACCCAAAGCTTTAGTTTGACCATAAACGTTTATCGGGCTGGTTTTAGCGTCTTCAGGGTATCCCGCTTGATCTTGACCGGAAAAGACGTATTCGGTGCTGTAATGAACCAAAATTGCGCCAATTTTGGCACAAGCCGCGGCCAAGTAGCCTATCGCCAACGCATTGACCGCTTGGGCTAAATTTTGATTGTTTTCCGCGCCGTCGACGTCAGTATAGGCCGCGGCATTAATCACCAGGGTTGGCTTTAACTCATTAAGCTTTTCTAAAACCAATTTTTCATCAGTAATATCTAAATCGGCTTGATCCCAAAGAATGGGTTTTAAATCAGCAAAAATCTCGGCCAAATCATGACCAAGCATACCGTTAGCCCCGAGAATTAATATTTTCTTATTCATAAAGTTAAATTAAAAAAAATTGAAATTTTTAATTTGGCGCTTCCGGGATACAATCTATCTCCACGCCTTAGCTAAAATTTTGGCGATATATTTTTTTAATTCCAGTTGTTCTTTAATCGGATTGCCAAGTTCTAAATTGATATATTGAGAAAAACATTTTTGCGGAATAGACTTCAAATAATCCAAATCCGATAAATTTTTAACGTAATGAAGATTTTTCCGATCGCCAACCTGATCACTGATATGATTGCAACCAACTAGATACTGATCAACGGCGGTCATAGTATCGGAATAATTTTGAGGCTCAATCGTTTCGCTTAAAACTAAATGCGATAAGTCAACACACAACCCACCCAACTTTTTCAACTCATTGATATCTTCAATGCCATGGCCATAATTATTATTCTCAACAAAAATTTGATTCTTATGCTTTGAATTTACAAAATCATTAATAAAAGCGTAATGCAAAGTAAAAACATGGCTTTTGAAATTTTTGACCAAAAAATCTATTTCTTCTTCTTTCGTGTCATTACGCAGATGAACATGGGGAATTTTTTTAACAGAAGTTTTTTTAAGGGCAGCATAAATTTCTTGACGTTCAGCATATTCTACACCAGTAACAAACAAGGAAATTTCTTTTAACCCAAGTTCTTTGACTTCGGCCACCATTTTACGCCAATCACCGGCTACCGTTACCACAGAAGGATAAATTCGATTAAATATTTCTTTTTCCGTCATTACTTCTGACCTCCGTATTGCTTTTGGTAATATTGTTGGTACTCACCTGATTTAACTTTTTGCCACCAGTCTTTATTATTTTTATACCATTCAACTGTTTGTTTTAAATAAGTATCAAAATCATGCTGAGGTTGGTAGCCTAATTCCTGATTGGCCTTAGTCCAATCAACCGCATAACGCCTGTCATGACCAGGACGATCTTTAACATACTCAATCATTGATTCATCTTGGCCTAAAAATTCTAATAATTTTCGCACGATTGTAATATTGTTTATATCTTCGGACATGCCGCCCAAACAATAAGTTTGACCGATTTTGCCTTTATTTAAAATCAAATCTATTGCCTGGCAATGATCATCAACATAAAGCCAGTCGCGCACATACAAACCATCGCCATAAACCGGCACCTTTTTGCCTTCCAATAAATTGGTAATGGCCAGTGGTAAAAGTTTTTCGGGAAACTGATATGGTCCAAAATTGTTGGAACAATTACTGATAGTAATTTCCAGGTCATGAGTATCATAAAACGACCGCACCAAATGATCCGAACCGGCTTTGGACGCCGCGTATGGACTATGAGGATTATAGGGTGTTGATTCGTTAAATTTATTATTTGATTCTAAACTCAAAGCCCCAAACACTTCATCCGTGGAAACATGGTGAAAACGCTTTTTGTATTCTTTGGCCGCATCAAGCAAAATCTGCGTACCTAAAACATTGGTTTTAACAAATTCACCCGCGTCAATAATTGAACGATCGACGTGAGATTCCGCAGCAAAGTGAACAATTACATCACAAGTTTTAACCAAATCCGAAACTATTTTATGGTCGCAAATATCACCTTTGACAAAACTATAGTTGGCGTTAAGCTCAACGTCTTTTAAATTTTCCAAATTTCCGGCGTAAGTTAATTTATCAAAATTAACAATTTTATCCTCGGGATGATTTTTCAACCAATAGTGAATAAAATTGGAACCGATAAAACCAGCACCGCCGGTAACAAGTACGTTCATATTATTTTTTTAAATACTGTTTTAAATAATAAAAAGAAACAATGGTTGGTGAGTCAGTGATTGCACCCTGGGCGATCATTTGCTCTACTTTTTTTAAACTAATTTTTTTCACAATCATATCCAGCTCAGTCCCCTCTAATTTCTGTCGACCAGCCTTTAAATCACCGGCTAAATAAATATGAAAAGCTTGATTGCAAAATCCATTCGCCAGGTAACTGAAACCAATTTTGCGCCACTTTTTAGCCGTCAATCCAGTCTCTTCGTTTAACTCTCTTTTAGCCGCAGATAATGGTTTTTCTTTGGGGTTAATTGAACCTTGGGAAGTTTCCCATGAGTTTTGATCAATGGGATAGCGCCACTGTCTGATTAAATAAATAGATTGACAATTATCATCTATAGCCACAATAGAAACGAAGTCGGGCAAATCGGCCACATAGTAAATGCCAGGTTGGCGGTTAGGACAAATCACTTTATCAGCTTTGACTTGCCACCAGGGATTTTTATGGACAATCTGAGAACTGATTTTTTGCCAGGGCTTTTTCATAAGGCTTGCTTTATTACTTCGGCCATATCGTTAATTTCACCATCTCGATATTTGCCTTGCGGCCAAACTTTCAAACCGTCGTTTACAGCTCGGGGAATAATATGAAAATGCAAATGATTTATCACTTGCCCAGCCACGGGATCATTATTCTCGACGATATTATAGCCGGCAACGTTTAAGCCGATTTTTAAAGCCTGGCCAATTTTTTTAACCGCCTTGATTGCTTCGATCAGCTCGGCTTCAGGCACGGTTTCCAGATTGGCGTAATGTTCTTTGGTAATAACCAAAACATGACCCAGACTAACTGGCGCAATATCTAAAAAAGCTAAAACTTTATCATTTTCCAAAACCTTGGCGCAAGGAATTTCCCCGGCCGCGATTTTACAAAAAATACAATCTTTTTCCATAATTATTAAATTTATTTTATGTCTTGCAAATTCAAATTACCTCTTTGATACTTCTCAACCGTCTCGATTATTTTCTTGGCCACAAAAACCGAATAGCCGGGAGTTAAACTGATGCCGGTCTCTTTAGTCAGCATAATACCATCGGCCCCGTCCAAAACAATCTGCGTCAGATCAACTACTTCCGCCCGAGCCGGTACGTAGTAATTAAGTAAACTACCCAGAACGTGAGTCGCCACGATAACCGGCTTACCGGCCAGCCCGCTTAATTTAATAATTTCTTTTTGCATCAGACCCAAATTTTCTATGGGTACAGTCAAACCCAAATCGCCGCGCGCGACCATAACTATATCGGTTTCTTCAATTATTTCATTAATATTGCTAATGGCCAAAGGCGATTCAATCTTGGAAACAATTTTTGGCTGCCAATCAGGTAAATTCACGGCGGCTAGTAAAGCTTTAGCTTTTTTTAAATACTCGGCGCTATTAACAAAAGAAAAAGCCACCCACTCAGGTTTAATCAATGGCAAATTTTTAATGTGAGCAATGGTTTTTTCGTTTAAATGATCCAGCTGATCAATGCCAGCACCAATGTTAATACCTTTTAAGTTTAAAATTAAACCATCGTTTAAGGCTTTAGCCCTGAAACTTTCTTGATCCAAAACTTGAGTAACCATAAAAGCAATTTCCCCATCACCCAAAGTAAAAACCTGCCCCAAGCTAACCAGTAAACCAATTTGAGTAAAATCAACCGGCACAAAATTTAACGGATCTTCAGAAAAAATTGCTGATTTAAAAATAATCTCCTGATCCTTTTTGGCCGGTTGCTCTTTTTTAACAAAATTCCCTAAGCGTATTTTGCTTCCGGGCAGATCCGCTAAAATTTTTACCTGCCCCGCTAAACCCAATTGATTAATAACTGTCTGAGCAATTTTAACTCTTTCAATCATCTCTTCGGGACTGCCGTGAGAAAAATTATATCGCAACACCGTCGCGCCAGCCAAAATAATTTCTTTGACCTTCTCGGCCGAATAGGAATTTTTGGAAATGGTTGCGACAATAAACATAAATTAACTATTGAATTTTAAACGGCGAATCAGGCATAGCTTCCCAGCGAATCTCGTCTACTGCTTCTTTCTTATTTTCTCCGCGGTAAAGCTGGTCCGGCAAATTCACCACCAAACCCGGAGTTTCGGAAATGCATTGATAAGCATGAACCACGCCCGGCGGCACCAACACGCCACAGGGGTTATCATCACCGACTTCATAGGTTTGCAAAACCCGATAATCTTTTGCCCCCAACCGATTATCCCAAAGGAATAATTTAAACTTACCGACAATAAAAACAAAATAATCGGCTTGATTTTTGTGCTCGTGGGGACCGCGCGTGATTTTGGGCTGAGTCAAGGACAAATAACCCATGGCAAAATTTAAATCCATTTCATCAGTTCTAAAAAATTCCGCTAACCAGCCGCGATCATCCAAATTTTTTTGAATTGGTTTGATAATTAGACCGTCAATCATAGAAAAATAATTAATTATGGCTTGGGCTTATTATACTGGTAATTATGACGATAATCAAGATCCAGATTGGGTTAAAATAGTTGGTGGCAAAGCCGGGGAAAAAAGTCTCAAGTAAAAAAATGAAAATCATGGTTATTAAGGAAATGCGAAAAATCGTGCGGCTAAGACGTGCCCCTAATTCATTTTTAGCGGTCAATAAATTCCTTATCCTCATCGGTTTAGAATTATCACAATTGATTTAACTTTTAACTCATTGTCGGCACTATGAGCCAAAGGCGAAGAAGCGATTAAAAATCTTCTGACGTTTTTTTGATCATATACCTTATCCAAATCAAAAACAAAATTCGCTTCCAAATAACCTTCGCCAACATCTTTTGTCATTAAAGGCTTAATTAAATCATACTGCCAGCCGGCACCGACTTGCCCCGCCATGCCGTCGAGCTGCCGGCCATTAGGCAAATAAGTGATTTTAATTTGAGCTCGGTTAAACCAAGGCATTGAGCGCAAATCAAAATAAACCGGATGATCATAGATAATCGCCTGATTATCAACTACCTTGACTCTGCCTTCGGGTCCCAGTTTGGAAACCATGGGCTCAGACTGATTGAAATTCAACTTTACTGTCATCTGTCCGTTTCTGGGAAAATTAGTATTTATAGCCCAAAGAGCCAAAAAAATTAGTGGCAGCACTAGAAGAATTTGAATAATGCGATACTTCTTATTCATTGCCTTGCCGGTTAATTTTGTATAAAACCTCGCCGTTGATATTTAAAACCTCTTCTAAGCTCAAAATTTCGTTACCCAACCAAACCGGCTCATTAGCCAAAGCATAATAGTAAGCCGGCGCATAAGCCAATAATGGCAAAATTTTATTTTGCAACTCTTGATTCTGGCTTAAAGCGTCAAAAGTTTGGATCACTTGGCGTTCGGGAAAAAAAACTTTATCTTTTCTGGAGGTAATAATTATCGCCGAAGCTTCTGTCTTTTCATTGACCTGGCGGGCAATTTGATAATAAGTGCCAATTCTGGCCTTAACCGGTTGCAGACTATCAGGCTTGAGCCAAATCACCAAATCAGCTGAAATGACAAAAATTATTAATAGAAATATGATAATTAAAAAGTTTTTAAACTTTTGACTGGCCGCTTCGGCCAACCAAACCAGGCCTAAAGCCACCAAGGGCAAAGAAAATATATATATTGGCAGCCAATAACGTAAATATGAAATCGCCAAAAAATTCAAATTGACTGTCATCAAATCGCTAAATTGCCAGCTGCCATAATAAATTACCAACCATAGACTGATTACTCCACCCAAAACTAGATAACCCACCTTCTCGCGTTGAATTTGATTTTTTTGAACCATCAGCTGACGCCACCCTAAAAGCGCCAAAATGTTTAACCACCAAAAATTAAAAACTAAATAGTGCCAAACATTTTTTAAAATATTTTTTAAATCAAAGCCAAAAGGCAATAAAATCGCCTGGATAATCTGACAAGTCAGACAATTGCTATTGGCCTGACTTTGAAGCTGGCTATAGCCGGAAGTAAAGATACTGCCGAAAATTTTAAATTGAAAATAGAGTGAGGGCAGAATAACACTGCCGCTCAAAATTACAAAAACTAAGATTTTTTGCCAACTCAATTTCTTAAAAATATAAACCAGTACGGCCAGATACAAAATGCTTAGCCAAACAATTTCTGTCGGTCGAAAAGAAAGCGCCAGGCCTAAAAATGATCCGGATAAAATTATAGCCGGCCAGCTGATTTTTTCTTTTGCCAACAAAAAATACAAACTAAAAATTATAAACGCCACAAAAATAATATTGGGCAGCCAGGCAATCGAAGAATAATACCACCAGACGGGATGCATAAACATCAGGCAAGCCGAAATTAAAGCAACGCGTTCATCAAAAATCTTTTTGACAATGCCAAAAAAAGCCAAAACAGCCAAAACACTGAATAGCGGGGGTAGTAAAAAAATCAACTTCAAACCAATAATTTTAGCCAGCACGCCATAAAATAAAATCAAACCTAAAAAACTGCCAGGCACTAAGCTGCCATTATCTAATACGTTAGAACTTCTGGGATGAATTTGATTTTGAGCAATCAAATTAAGGGGTTGGCTGAGGGTTAATTGATTAGTTTGAACCAAGTGGTTTATCCAAAAATAATTTGCCGTTTCGTCCGGCCAGTCAAAACGGGGTTGCAGGCCCAAACCGGCATTTTGCGGCCAAATAAACCAAACATAAGCGACAAAAAAAATTATCGCCATAAATAAGAGGATATAATGGGATTTTCTGAGTTTAAACATAGTTACATTATAGCAAAAATCTTTGAATATTGGTAAAATACTATTATGATAGAAAAAATCAGTAAATTTCAATATGTCTTTTTGGCCAGCCTGTTCGGTTTATCCGTGGTTTTTAATGTTTTTGTCTATCAAAATTTGGCGCTTGGACTTACGGCCGGAACATGTTATCTACTTTTCTGCAGCTTCATTTTAGGCTCAATCTTTATTAAAAAAAACAACTGGCAGATTTTTTTTGGCCTAACTTTTTTGTTGGCTATTATCGCCGCTTTGGGCGCGGTCAGCATTTACTTTTTTGAGTTTAACAATTTTGTCTTTGCTTTAATAATATTCTTTTTGCCCGCGGCTTTAATTATTCCCTACTATCAAATCAAAAACGAAATCCAATATTCTCTTTTTGACCTTCTGCGCAAATACTTGGATAATTTTTCTCAGCGCCAAGAATTAAAAACCAATTGGCTGATTATTTTATTTTATTTATTAAGTTCAGTGTCGGCATTTTACTTACTTTGGCACGGCCGCACCGATTTGTCCATTCAATCTCCCTGGCAAACTGTTTCCCTTAAGTTTTTCGGCTGTTACTTTATCGCCTCGGCTTTATTAATTTTATATCTCTTGCGTTCCAAAAGAGTTAAATTACCTTTGATCTTGATCTGTTGGCATGCGTTCTTGAGTACCGGCGTGGCTTTAATTGTGTATAAAATCGGTTACGGTTATGACCCGTTTATTCATCAGGCAACAGAAAAAATAATTGCTTTGACCGGCACCATTAACCCCAAGCCGCTTTATTATCTTGGTCAATACGCCTTAGTGATATTTTTGAACAAACTAACTTTTATTGATTTAACCTTAATTGATCAAGCTCTCGTGCCCGGACTCTTTTCACTTTTAATTCCTCCGACCATTTATTATGTTTTTGTCCACTGGCGGCAAAAAAAATACGCCTTAGTTTCAACTTTAGCGATTTTACTGGTGCCTTATTATTTTTTCATCATGACTGCGCCGCAGAACTTGGCCAATCTATTTTTTATCATGGCCATTTTGTTGTCAATTCTTTACTACAACGGTGAAATTAGCGCCATACCCCTATACCTAATTGCCGCCGGAGCCTTGGCCATTCATCCCATTGCCGGCATTCCCCTACTAATTGCCATAATCCTAATTAATCTTTTTAAAATTTTTTACAAAAATTATATTCAATCTATTAGTTTGTATTTTTTTGCCGCCTTAGTTTTTATTATTATTTTACCTCTGGCCTTTTTAATAACCGGAGCCACGCTCAACTTAACTTGGCCAGATTTACACCGCGCCGACTTAATAATTTTTGGCTGGCAAGATAAATTTGATTTATTTTTGAATTTAGCTTATTTGCTAAAAATTAATCAGATTGTCTTGGGCTTAACTTTGATTGTTATCGGGTTGGTTTATTTGCATAAGCATAAATTAATAAAAAATAATGCCGGCTATTTAGCCGCCGCGGTTATTATTTTTATTGATTATTTAATTATTCGTTACTTTTTGGCTTTTCCCAATTTACGTGACAACGACCAAGCGGAATTTATCAGCCGGCTGCTGAATTTGACTTTCTACATTTTATTGCCTTTTTTTATTTTAGGCTTTGATCAAATTATTAAAAAGTATTGGGAACGCGACGGCTACTATCGAGAATTTATCATTTTATCTTTAGCCGGTCTAATGACGGCAACACTGTATATTTCCTATCCCCGTTATGACCAATATGAGCCGTCAAAATTTTTTAGCATTTCACAAGCCGATATTTTAGCCGTTAATTTAATCGAACAGCGAGCCAATCCCGACCATATCGTTTTAGCCAATCAGATGGTGGGCGCGGCCGCGATCAAAGAATTTGGTTTTAAAAAATATTACCACGGCCAATTTTACTACTCCATGCCTATGGGAGCCAATCAAAAAATCTATGATGGCTATTTGGAAATGATTTATCAAGGCGCTAAGAACGAAACAATGCAAAAGGCCATGAACGCAGCTGGCGTGTCAGAAAGTTATTTTGTCCTGGATCAATATTGGAAAAACTCGGAAAAAATTAAAAAACAGGCTACGGCTTCGGCTGATGAGTATTACTCAATCAACAACGGCCAAGTTTTTGTTTTTAAATATACTAAAAAATAGCCAGCGGCTATTTGAGTAAATTTTTATAAATCTCCAAACAAGGGATTTTTATTTTTGACTAATATGGCTAATTACTATAATATTACAATGATTTGGTTTTCAACCGTTACCCGACAACACACCCTAAGGAGGATCTACACACATGAACGGTCAATTAGCCAGCGTCATGATCAACGGTCTACCCGGCAACATGGCCAGTGCGGTTTTGGCGCTCTTGAAATCGGATCCACGATTTACAATTGTGCCCTACGCCCTGACCGGGCCGGAGATTACAAAGACGCCCGATGATTTGCAGGCCAACAACATCCAACTCATCCATTACCCGAATACCGATTTGCGTTGGTGGGCCGACCTCAAATCCGAGTTTGCCAACTTGGTGGCAGTGGATTTTACGCATCCAAGCGTGGCCAATGAAAATGCAGACCTCTACCGCTTGCACGGCGTCAATTTTGTCATGGGTACGACCGGCGGCGATCGGAACGCTCTCACCGCTTCAGTGGTTACGGCTTTGACGTCCGGGCACTGCGCGGTTATCGCGCCCAACATGGCCAAACAAATTGTCATGCTTCAAGCCATGTTGGAATATGCCGCCAAAAACTTTCCCAAGGCTTTTGCCGGCTACCGCTTAAAGGTATGCGAATCGCATCAGGCCGGCAAAGCCGACACCAGTGGTACGGCCAAAGCCATGGTGGGTTATTTCAATAGCCTGGGTATTCCTTTCAATGTCAATCAAATTGTCATGATTCGGGATAAAACCATCCAGCGGGCCATGGGCGTACCTGAAGAGTATCTTGACGGCCATGGCTGGCATACCTACACCCTGGAATCGGCCGATGGCAACGTGCTATTGCAAATCACCCACAACGTCTGCGGGCGATCAATCTATGCCGCCGGAACGCGGGATGCCATTCTTTTCCTGCAGAATAAAGTCAACAATGGTGCGCGAAACCAAGTCTTTTCCATGATTGACGTGCTCAACGGATAATAACATGTGTTGATACCATTCAATCAGCTCTCTGGTAAACCAGCCGGAGAGTCTTTTTTTATACAAAAAAATAGCCAGCGGCTATTTGAGTAAATTTTTATAAAATTTCGAAACAAAAAATCCTCAAATCAATTCTACCAATTTCTTTACATAATTACTGACGGAAAAATTTCTTACGGAAACAAAACAATTCTTTTTTAGTTCCGATATAACCTGCGGTCTGTTCAAAAAATGTTCTAAAACTTCCGTCAAATTTTTTTGATTGCCCGGAGCAAAAGTAAAACCGTTATAATCATCTTTGACGATTTCGCCGATTCCGCCGATGTCCGAGGCAATAACCGGCACATTGGCTACCAAACTTTCATAAATTACCGTGGGTGAATTTTCATAACAAAGCGACGGCACAACTGTTAAATCCGCCTGACGATAAAATTCAATCATCCGCGACTGGTCAACCCGGCCAACAAATTGAAAGCGCTCATCGTCTGCCACCAATTCCTTGACCTTGGTTTCATCCGGTCCGGCTCCGGCAATAATCAAACGCCAATTCTTCGCGGGTAAATCTTTGCAAGTTTTAATTAAAAATTCAATACCTTTATGCCAAATCAACTGACCGGCATAAAGCATAATTATTTTATCTTTATTTTCCAAACGTTCGGCCGCTTCCACTTTCCTAAAAATCACCGGGTTGGGTAAAACCAGCTTCTTAGAGTGATAAAAAAATCCCCGCTGCTTATAATAATTTAAAAGCCAGGCTGACGGTGAGATAACATATTGCGGCGCGCCAAAAAGTTTTCGGCAAATTTTTTCGTAGACTTTATCAATAATCAAAAATGGTTTTTCTTGGCCGAACAGAATTAAACCTGATGGCCGAGAAAGCTGGACGTCGTGAACCACGTGCCAATGACGGATTTTGCAGCGCTTAATCGCTAATGGAATCAGATAACCTATTCCTTTGAGATTATGAGTAATTACAACCGCCGGCTTTTGCGCGCGTAAAATGTTTTTTACTTCCCGATAGCTGGATAAATTTAAAACATCAAACGGATGCCAAAACAGTCTTAACCAAATTGGACGTTCGTTAATATCCAAAAACGAAAAAACATTGAACGGTTTAATTCGATATATACTTAACCTGCCATTCACTTCCAATCCCCGCTTGCGGCCAATGGTAATAACCACCACTTCGTGGCCTAAATTCAAAAGCTCGGTCACGGTGTTTTCCACGACCACCTCGGCGCCACCGCGATAATAAGGCGAATATAAGCTATTAATTAGACAAAATTTCATGGCCAAGCTAGAATACTAATAACTAAATTTTAGCCGATTTAAGGCAAAAAAGCAATAATTTTTAATAAATTTGCCCTGAAAATATCAAAATTTATGATAAAACCCGACCTGAGTAACGAATCATTTTCCCCAAATGAACAACCCAAAAACGATAGATTATCCCGAGAACAAATTACCGCCAAACTTGAAGTCAATGAATCACTTGAGGGTTTGAATTTAATTGGCCTTGATTTGGCCGGGTTAAAACTAGAAGGAAAAAATTTTTCTGGCTGTGACGCGCGCGGCCTATTATTATATGCCGAGACAGAACAGGCAGGGAAAATCAATGAAATTACCACCGACATTAGTAACAGTAATTGGACAGATGCGACTTTCGCTGACTTAGGCAATGGCGCATGTTTTTTCAAAGTCAAAGCCGCGGGTGCTGCTTTTGGTTATAGCGAGGGCTTAATCGCGCGCCGTCAGCGCCTAGCGCTCAATCATGAAAAAATTAAGCCTCAAGATACCGGCG
>Ga0172381_10000834_pt1 | contig 38270 bp, 35 predicted proteins | sample Leawel6488metaG_FD_119754 | JGI IMG/M metagenome (GOLD analysis project Ga0172381, IMG submission 119754) | Leachate microbial communities from a municipal landfill in Southern Ontario, Canada - Leachate well 64-88 metaG | ecosystem: Engineered > Solid waste > Landfill > Unclassified | place... | reverse complement strand
CATTACAGAGAGATATTCTTTTGCGGCACCGGCAGGAGTCCGCCCTATAAGGTCGTAATCACCTGTTGCCAAAGGATACATGCTCGTATCAGTAGGGAAAATATATTTTGAAGGGTTATAATTGATCCCGTTATTCCAGAATGAATATGTAAACTCGCCAAACTCCCTCATAGCCAGGATCTCGCCATAGATCTGGTCATATCCGTAATAATATATGTTATCACTGTTATACAGATACTTTGCGGTAAAGTCCTGAACCCAGAGCCTGACCTTACAGTCTCCCGATGTTGAGGAGATCCTTTCTATCGAATCCTTCATTGCTCCCTTTACCATTCCGTACGGATTCATGTCAGGATATTCAAATCCGTACCAGCCCGTGCTGTAATGGCTTGGATATATCATAGGGCATATGTAATCTACGACAGTCGCTATCTGATACCAGTTCTGCCCGATTTTCAGGCAGTCCTCCGAATCCCACTGTCTGGCTACAAGGCCGAATACATCAGCGCTTACATTCACATTATATGGCTGAAGCGCTTCATAAGCTTCTTCCAGAAAACCACGTATTATTTCGTCAGAACGCGTAATGTTATGATTGAGGCAGTATTCTTTGTAATAAGTACCCCATTTTCTTCCTTCAGGGAAACGCACATAGTCGAAATTTATCTCATCGAACCCGATCAATGCCGCTTCCTTGGCAACCGCTATGTTGTATTTCTGTACCCATTCATCGAATGCATCGACCCATGCTGAATAGTTGTCATCCAGCCAGATCGTACCATCAGTTTTTCTGATGGCATGTTCGCTGCTGTTGTATTCTGCAAGCATGTCATCCTGGAATGTGGTAACACGCGCTATAGTATATATACCGTACCCTTTCAGCTGTTTCAGTAATGCAGCCATATCAGTGAATCTGTTAGCATTTGATTTAACTGTATCAACGCACTGCACAGTAGTCGGTATAGTGATGCCTCCGTCTCCGCTTTTTATGTTCAGAACGACGGCATTAAGTTCGGTCCCAAGTATCGTACCTATTATCTTTTCAAGTTGTGTAAGGCTGTTTTCAAGATATGCAAGCTCTGCAGTCCTTGTTGTATTTCCGGCGGCAAGAGCTTCGACATATTCCTTGTAAAGCTGTATGTTGGCGTCATCGGTCCTCACCATTTCCCATACTGCATTATCTTCATTCCCAACATTTTTTGATATGACCGAATCAACGATATACATGCATCTCGCGTCGTCTCCGTCAGCTTTTTCGCTTTCATCAGCAAGGGCTTTCAACGGTACATAAAACTCGCCATCAGCAAGTTTTCTAGCCGCTTCAAGAGTATCCCGTTCTCTCTGGGCTACAACCGCAGGATCCTCTGTAGGAGTGGGAACAGGTGTTTCCGTCTCCACCGGTGTCGATGCTGTTTCGGTAGGTGTTTCCGTGTTATCGGTCAGTGCAGGTGTATCGGTTATAAGAGGGTTGTGGCATGAAGTGAATCCCATCAGAAGTATCGCTGCCATTATTATAACTATACACGTCTTTTTCATTTGTTTCTCCATTTTCAAGCTTTCCAATCTTTATTCTTCTGTAATATCAATTACGCTATTTATATTAATTATATAACTCACAGCATCATCAAGTAAAGTATATTTATAAGGCTTAATAAAGTATAAAACATGGTGATGAAGTTTACCGGCAACACTGACATGTTGGCATCAACAAGGTAATTTATACAAAATCACTTTGTATCGGTCAAGCCAAGCTGTATTTCTTATATAGTATTACAAGAGGACTTTCCTGCATCCGAGTATCATCTCATCTATCTTCTCTGCGTCTTCAACTGAAAAACGTTTTATGAACGATCTGAGAAGAGTGGCGCTTACAGGGACCTTTAGTGTAAATGCATCGAGACCTATAAAATACTGAAGATATGGATTTTCATTCAGCTCGTGAAGTATCTGATTATCGGTAAATCCATATTCCCTTTTAAGGATATATGTTCCAAGCACCATCCGAAGAGGTTTTGCGGGAGGGCCGAACTTACTGAACTTGGTAGCATAAACATCCTCGATCTCATCCCAGGGTATACAGGAAGCGAATTTCACCCAGCGGTTATTATTATCCAAGACCCCGCCAAATGGCGTTACAAATGAATAAACATCGATCTGACCTATTGGTTTTTTATACATTTTCGAATACCTGAATATACTTTCTGCTTACATTTTCCAAGCTGTAATAATCCAATATCTTATTAGCTCTGCTTTCCAGATAATCCGGATCCGCATCGCTGTTCAATACGCTCAGCATCTTATTAGCGACTTCGGTCTCGTCATCATAGTAATTTATATCGCCGTCAAATTTTACACCTTCTATTTCGCTTATGGAAGGTATGGGAGTACTGACGACACGCGCTTTCAGCGCCATAGCTTCAAGAGGCGCTAAACCGAATCCCTCGTATGTGGAAGTATTTATGAACAGGTCTGCGTTCTTATAATAACCGAAAAGTATTTCCCTGTTCACCCTGCCGGTCACAATGATCCTGTTTGTCAGTTTATTATCTTTTATATATTTGTATATATCACCCTTTTCAGAAACATCACCTACAAGTACGAGATCGTGATCGATTATGGTAGAAAGCTTTTCAAAAGCTCTGATGATCAATATGAGATTTTTCTGAGGTTTATCGCTTCCCACCGCTATGATGTGCTTTTTTTTGAATACGACATCGATGCTACTTGTCATTGAAGCCAGAGGATTCGGGATAGTCACTATTTTTTTAGGATCGAGTCTGCTGCGTTTCAAAAGCTCATCCTTAACAAAATCAGATACAGCAATTATCTTATTCACCCTTCTTAACATAAAGGGCGTAAGTTTGTCCAGAACGTTGAATTCATCCGCACCCGTAAGCCCGTGCGTGGTAAGCACTATTTTTGCTCTCAGGCGGAAATTCAGATTTATATCCGTATGAGGATAAAACATTACATCTATATTTGCTTTCTTTACAAACCAGGGAAGAAATTTGAAATAAAACATACTGCCGGAAACAGTGGCAATGACATTGAATAGAGGATATTTCAATCGGAAAGCTTCAGCATTTTTTTCAGTCAGAAATACAACATATGACGGATCCGTCATATTTGACTGATTGATCATATGTGCATAAAGGCCTTCGGCAATGCTCAGGGCAGTTACTTCATCACCTACCGTCTTATTACTGTCCTTAATAAATGTAAAATCCATACCTATCGTATAGGCCATTCTCATCTCCAGCTGTTTGTCTGATCGAATGTATCAATTATATTATGATATGGTAATATATGCAAACGTAAATCAACAGATCACTTAAAAAAACGGTATCCTTTTACAGGATACCGCAGTTTTTATCTTACAATGCTTCTCAGCTCTGAAAAACTCTTTTTCATAACAGGATATAACCCCTTATAAACGTTATAGAATTTATTATACTCTGCAGTATTTTCTCCCTCATGTATCTTCTTCTTTTTCAATGTGATCATCTCATCGCATGCAGATTGGACAGATTTATAAATACCGCCTGCAACGCCCGCAAGTATTGCAACACCGAGAGCACCGCCTTCAGGATTGTTGACTTCCGCTATGTCGATACCAAAAATGTCCCCTTGCATCTGTTTCCAAAGCGGGCTCTTTGCTCCTCCTCCGGAAACACGCACTTCATTTAAAGCGATACCCATATCATTCTTAAGTATCTCAACACTGTCTTTCAATGAAAATACAACACCCTCCATGATCGATCTGATCAAATGAGCTTTGGTATGCATAGGTGTAAGGCCGAAGAATACTCCCGAACAGTTCGGATCAAGATGCGGAGATCTCTCTCCCATAAGGTAAGGAAGGTATATGAGCCCTTTTGAACCCTTTTCTATCTTCTCAGCCATTTTATCCATTAATACATACGGATCCACTCCCAGCGCTTCCGCATTTTTCTTTTCCTCCTGGCAGAATTCATCCCTGAACCATTTTAATGATAGTCCTGCCGCCTGCGTGACTCCCATCACATGCCATGCTCCCGGGACCGCATGACATAATGTGTGTATCCTTCCGCCTTTATCGATATGAAGCTCATTCGTATGAGCGAATATGACGCCGCTGGTACCGATCGTGGATGATATGATCCCTTCTTTAACGATCCCGTTCCCTACAGCACATGCAGCCTGGTCGCCTGCACCTGCAGCGACTGTCGTTCCCGCAGCCAGCCCTGTCAGTTCGGATGCCTTTATCGTCACTCTGCCTGCTTCCTCACAGGATTCATGCATATATCCAAGAAGCCTTCTGTCAACCCCGAGCTTTTCCAGCACTTCGTCGGAAAAACATCTCTTTTTTATATCCATCAGCTGCATTCCTGATCCGTCTGAAACCTCAGTGGAAAATTCGCCGGTCAGCATATACTGGATATAGTCCTTCGGCAGCATTATCTTAGTAGCTTTCGCATATATTTCCGGGAGGTTTTCCTTTACCCACATTATCTTTGCAGCGGTAAATCCGGTGATCGCCGGGTTCGCAGTGATCTCGATCAGTCTTTTCCTTGTGATCCTGTCTTCTATTTCTGCAGCCTGTTTTTCCGTCCTCTGATCGCACCATATGATAGAGCGTCCGAGTAAGTTATCATGTTTATCCAGCATCACAAGCCCATGCATCTGTCCTGAAAGGCCGATGCCTTTGATCAGCTTATTATCTATGCCTGTCTTTTTTATGACTTCTTTGCATGTCTCACATACCGCATCCCACCAGTCTTTTGGATCCTGCTCAGCCCAGCCCGGATATGGCTGATAAAGAGGATATTCATATGATGCTGAAGCTATTGCCTCTCCTTTAATGCTGAACAGTACTGTTTTGGTTGCTGACGTACCAATATCGATACCTAATAAATAACCCATTTCATACCTCCATATTTATTGTATCAGTTTCTGTATTACATGACCTGCTATAAGCAGTCCCGCTGTCGCAGGGACATACGAAATACTTGCTATCTTCCGGCCTTCTGTTGTCATATTGGCAGCTGTGGAATAAAGTACGTCCACTTTTGTGATACCTTCATCCCTGAGCTGCTTTCTAATCTTTTTAGCCAAAGGACACATCTCGCTTTTACTTATATCTGCGATCTTGAAGTTCGTATTGTCGAGCTTTTTCCCTGTTCCCATACAGGAGATGACCTTTATATCATTCATTTTCGCATACTTTATTATATCTATCTTCGACTGTACGGAATCTATCGCATCTATTATGTAATCGCAATCCGCAGGTATAATATTTGCAAGATCTTCTTTGGTGACAAAAATATTATGAATTATGACTGTGATATCCGCATTGATGTCTGCTATCCTTGCCTTGGCCGCTTCCGTCTTATACATTCCGACCGTCGAATGGAGCGCATACAGCTGTCTGTTTATATTTGTTTCCTCTATCTTTTCAAAATCCGCTATTATCAACGTTCCCACACCTGCTCTTGACAGCGCTTCAAGTATGTATGAACCTACACCTCCAAGCCCTATGAGTACTACTTTTTTAGAAAAAAGCTTTTTCTGTCCTTCTTCCCCTATGAGATTCACTGTTCTTTCATATATCCCCGTGATCTTCATATCCATCAGTCCTTTCTCAGTATGTATAGAGCATCATTGAAATATGCACCGGGTTCCGCAGTATATTCCACATATTTTTCCGTTGCAGGATGCACGAAACCTAAAAGCCTTGCATGTAGCAGCTGACCTTTATCGAATCTTGGATCCTTGCCTCCATATATGTCATCTCCAAGTACCGGATACCCTATATATGACATATGCACCCTTATCTGATGTGTTCTTCCGGTTTCAAGATGCACCCTTATGAAGGTCGCGCCTTTTAACCTTTCGACCACAGTGAAGTGAGTCACGGCATGCTTGCCGTTTTTTGTATCAACTGCTATCTTCAGCCTGTTATTCACATCACGGCCTATTGGGGCATCGATATTTCCGCCGTTAGGACCTATTATCCCTTTCACTATGGCGATATACTCTCTGGTTATGTCATGTACAGAGAACAGTTCTGAAAGCCTTCTGTGGGCATTGTTGTTTTTGGCAACGACCAGCAACCCTGAAGTATCCTTATCGATCCTATGGACTATCCCGGGTCTTTCCACTCCGTTTATATCCGACAATCCGCCTTCAGTATGGAAAAGCAGGGCATTTACAAGCGTGCCGGTGTAATTACCCGGTGCAGGATGCACTACCATGCCTTTTTCCTTATTTACGACTATGATATCATCATCCTCGTATACTATATCCACCGGTATATCGCACGGCGTAATATCAGGCACTGTGATCTTGGGTATACTTACAATGATATCATCATGGATTTTTACCTTATACTTCGACTGTTTTGATTCCCAGTTGACCTTTACGCAGCCTTCCTTTATGAGTTTTGCCATATATGTGCGTGAATAATCCTCGAAAAGACGCGTCAGATAAACATCCAATCTCAAACCTTCATCTTTATCGTTAACAACAAATGATATTTCCATATTTACATCTCTCTGTGTACGAACAGGACATATATCACAAGCAGACCAACGCCTACGGTAATAGCTGAATCCGCTACATTGAATATGGGAAAATCGTTATATCCAAACAGGTTGATGTCAATAAAGTCTATCACGCTTCCAAGCCTGACCCTGTCTATCGCATTACCTATTGCTCCGCCTATAACCATGGAAAGAGATAAACTGGCGAATCGCCTCCTCATAAGCATGAGCACATATACAAGAACCAGAGCTGCGATCACTGAAAAGACCGCAAGGTACTCAGTATGTTCGGAAAACAGTCCCCAGGCCGCTCCGGTATTAGTAGTGTATGTGATATAGAATATATCCTCTATTATCGCTATTCTTCCGCCTGACGGCAATTCCGCTGATATCCAGTATTTAGACAGCTGATCCAGCACGATTATGGCTGCGCTCAAAAACAGCCAGAAAAGTGTTTTTGCGTTAACTCTTCTCAATCTCATTTATCCTTTCGATACGTATCGCTTTTCCTGTTTCCTCGCTAAGCTCGACATATACGGCGTTGAGCTGTGCCGTACCTTCCTGGCATGTAAACGATACAGGCATTCCTGTTATGAACTTATGCAGCACTTCCTCTTTGTTTGCTCCTATTATTCCTTCATAAGGGCCTGTCATACCTGCATCACTTATGAAAGCCGTCCCAAAAGGAAGTATCCTTTCATCCGCAGTCTGCACATGAGTATGCGTCCCGATTATGGCAGAAATCCTTCCGTCAAACTGCCACGCAAAAGCTGTTTTCTCGCTTGTAGCCTCACCGTGGAAATCGACCAGAACGTTCTTCGTCTTCTTTTTTATCTCCGCCAATATGCTGTCTACCGCGGCAAAAGGATCATCGCACGGGTCCATGAATACCCTTCCCGAAGCATTTATGACCCCAAGCTTCATCCCATTCTTCTCTATGACCGCATATCCTTTTCCCGGACATGCTTTTGAATAATTCAAAGGCCTTAACAGTACCGATGAACTCTCCATCGTTTCCAATATTTCTTTTCTGGCAAACACATGGTTCCCTGATGTAACGATATCGATGCCTGTTGAAAGCAGTTCCGTAAGAAGCGTAGCTGTTATGCCTCTGCCCCTGTCGACATTTTCACCGTTAGCTATAATAAAGTCAGGCGAATACTTCTTCTTAAGCGCATCCATGCGGTTTTTAAGCATCACCCTTCCTGTCTTGCCATATATATCTCCTATAAACAATACTTTCACAGTTACCTCAATTCCATTATTTTATTATATCCCAACGGAAATAAAATTAGAAGAGTAATACTGATCAGGCATCTTCAATGAATTCCGATATTTTATTGCACACATATATATTTTGGAATATCATTAAGTTGAATCGAGGGAAAATGATACCATCCGATATGTCTGTCCTGGATAAACTGAAAGAATATAATGAGAAAAATGTCATACCCATGCACATGCCCGGGCATAAAAGGAATGTAGATATGGCAGGTTTTCTCTTTGATCTTGGAGCAAGATATGACATCACAGAAATACCGGGATTTGATGATCTTCATGATCCTGCTGGCATGCTTCATGAATCGATGAAAAAAGCCAGCGATCTTTGGCACAGCGCATCATCATTTTTCCTGGTGAACGGAAGCACATGCGGGATACTCTCCGGTATACGGGCTCTCACAAAATATGGCGACCGGGTGCTTGTAGCAAGAAATTCACATAAATCAGTATATAATGCGATCGAGATATGCGGTCTTGATCCTGTTTTTATAATGCCTCCGGTCGAACCCTCTTTGGGCATATATGCTTCCATACCTGCAGATGCGGTGGAAGATGCACTGGATACGTATGAGGATATAAAAATGGTTGTAATTACAAGCCCAACATATGATGGCGTGATCAGTGATATAAGAAAGATCTGCGAGTATGCCCATAAAAAGCATATCCCTGTCCTGGTTGATGAAGCCCACGGAGCCCATCTTGGATTCTCAGACTATTTCCCCGGCGGTTCGGTTTCTGCAGGAGCGGATATAGTGGTACAGAGTCTTCATAAAACACTTGCTGGCCTTACTCAGACAGCTATAATGCATTTAAATGGCGATATCTTGTCAGAAAACGATATAAAACGCCAGCTCGATATTTTTGAGACCAGCAGTCCTTCATACCTTCTTATGGCGTCTATTGATGGATGCATAAGGCTTATTTCAGCATCAGGCGGGAAGCTTTTTCATGATTGGGAGGAAAGGCTTGGAGTGTTTGATTCGATGGTGATGGATCTTAAGAATCTTCATATATTTTCACATGGTAATGACAGGTATAAATATGAAGGGATATATGCAATGGATCCAAGCAAGATAGTCATATCCACAAAAGGCACAGGATTACAAGGTATAGAGCTATTCCGTTTACTGCTTGATAAGTACAATATACAGCTTGAGATGGCCTCCATCGATAATGCAACAGCTTTGACTGGTATAGGCGGCAGCAAGGAGGATCTGTCAGCATTTGCATCCGCTCTTAATGAAATAGATGCACAATGCGGCAAATGTACGGAAGATGCTTCATACTGCTTACCCTGTGCATATCCCAAAAAAGTCATGAGCATTTGTAAAGCCATAAAAAGCCGATACCGGTTCATAAACACATGTGATGCTATTGATGCTGTCAGTGCGGAATATGTATTTGCATATCCCCCAGGCATTCCGATCATCATACCGGGCGAACAGATCGACTGCTCAGTGATATCTGTGATTGCCGCATATAAAGAACACGGGATAGAGTTAAAATCGTCACTTGGCAGCACTTCAGATACGATCGCTGTCCTGGTCTGATATAATTATTGATTGACATATTCAACGCGTGACATTACAATAATACTGATTTAGATTTAAAGTATTTGCTTATAAAAGTGAGGAACATATTATGGAAAAGATCAAAAGAATAAAGACTATCGAGACCCGTGACCTGGCTAAGAGCACAAAGAACGGCGGTTGCGGTGAATGTCAGACTTCATGCCAGTCTGCATGCAAGACTTCCTGCGGCGTTGCCAATCAGCATTGCGAAAACAAAAATAAGTGATCCATAGATCGCAAAGTAAAATTGCCGCCTGATCTGCATAATATCTGATCCAGCGGTTTTTTTATGTGATAAAAGAGGTATCAATGGTCCACCAGTATAAATTAAACGGAATAAATATTGTTTTGGATACATGCAGCGGATCTGTCCATGTAGTCGATGATCTTGCATATGATATCATTGCACTTTTTGAGAACACCTCCCCAAGTGAAATAACGGAACGGATATCTGAAAAATATGCATTCAGGGAAGACATAAAAGAGCAGGATATAAAGGAATGCATATCTGACGTGGAAGACCTTAAAAAGTCAGGCAAGTTATTTACGGAAGACACATATAAAGATATGGCATTTGATTTCAAGGCAAAAAAGCCTGTCATAAAAGCTCTCTGCCTTCATGTAGCTCATACGTGCAATCTGAACTGTACTTACTGTTTTGCAAGCCAAGGTAAGTACCAGGGCAACCGGGCACTGATGAGTTATGAAGTAGGAAAACAGGCGCTGGATTTTCTTATATCACGATCCGGGACAAGAAAAAACCTTGACGTCGACTTCTTTGGCGGAGAACCTCTTATGAATTTTGATGTAGTGAAAAAACTTACGGCATACGGAAGAAGCCAGGAAGAGATACATGACAAAAAGTTCCGTTTCACTCTGACAACGAACGGCATGCTTATAGATGATGATGTGATCAGCTTTGTAAATAAAGAAATGGATAATGTTGTTCTGAGCCTTGACGGCAGGAAGGAAGTGCATGACCGCTTACGCAAAGATTATAGAGGCAGAGGCAGTTATGACATCATCGTACCCAAATTCCAAAAATTAGTAAAAGAACGTAACAACTGCAAATATTATCTGCGTGGAACATTTACGCACAATAACGTGGATTTCACTAATGATATTTTACATATGCTGGACCTTGGATTTACGGAACTGAGCATGGAACCCGTAGTTTGCGCTTCTTCTGATCCGTATGCCCTTACGAAAGAAGATATGCCCATACTTCTCGAACAGTATGAGCTTCTTGCAAAGGAAATGATAAAAAGGAAAAAGGAAGGTAAAGAATTCACTTTTTACCACTATATGATCGATCTGACAGGAGGTCCATGTATATACAAACGTATAGCAGGCTGCGGTTCAGGGACCGAATATATGGCCGTGACTCCATGGGGCGAACTGTTTCCCTGCCACCAATTTGTAGGAGATACAAAGTACAGTCTGGGAAATATATGGGATGGCGTTACAAATACCGATATGCAGAATGAATTCAAGCTCTGTAATGCATATGCACGTAAGGAATGCAGCGACTGCTGGGCCAAGCTATACTGTTCGGGCGGCTGTGCTGCAAATGCATATCATGCGACAGGCAGCATAAAAGGTATTTATGAATATGGCTGCGAACTATTCAAAAAACGCATCGAATGCGCGATCATGATCAAGTCTGTTGAAGATGTAGAATAACATATAACTTTATATATATAGGTAAAAAAAAGAAGTATGACAAGCATACTTCTTTATTCTTATTTTGCGAAATCTACAGCCCTTACTTCCCTTATGATATTTACCTTTATCTGTCCGGGATACTCCATTTCACTTTCGATCCTCTTAACAATTTCCCTGCAGGTAAGCACGATATCGTCATCTGACATCTTTTCAGGTTTGACCATGATCCTGATCTCTCTTCCAGCTTGTACTGCATAAGATGATTCCACTCCGTCAAAGGAATTTGCTATATCTTCCAGCTTCTCGATCCTCTTCACGTAAGCTTCAAGGGTCTCTTTTCTTGCACCTGGTCTTGCAGCTGATATTCCGTCTGCAGCCTGTACAAGCACCGCTATAGCGCTTTCAGGTTCTTTATCACCGTGATGCGACAATATTGCATCAAGCACGACAGCATGTTCGTTATATTTCCTTGCTATGTCAGCACCGACTTCCACATGTGTTCCTTCTGTCTCAAAATCTATCGACTTCCCAATATCATGTAAGAGTCCTGCTCTTTTAGCTAAGGATACATCCAAACCAAGTTCAGATGCCATGATCCCTGTCAGCATAGATACTTCCAGTGAGTGTTTGAGCACATTCTGGCCGTAACTCGTCCTGTATTTCATTCTGCCGAGATAACGTATTATCTCCGGGTGAAGATTATTTACTCCTGCTTCAAAAGCTACTTTATCTCCTTCGATCTTAATGGTATTTTCGATTTCTTTCTTTGCCTTATTTACCATTTCTTCGATTCTTGCCGGATGTATCCTGCCATCAACGATAAGTTTTTCCAATGCGATCCTTGCTATTTCCCTTCTTACGGGATCAAAACCGGACAAAACGACCGCTTCAGGTGTATCATCGATTATCAGATCGATACCAGTAAGTGTTTCCAATGCCCTTATGTTTCTTCCTTCACGCCCTATTATACGGCCTTTCATTTCGTCGTTTGGCAATGCCACTACTGAAACGGTCTGTTCTGCCACATAATCTGATGCGCATCTTTGGATGGCTGATGAAATTATATTCTTTGCTATCCTGTCGGACTCTTCCTTTGTTTTTGCTTCGTAATCTTTCAGAAGAAGTACTTTCTCATGTTTGATCTCATCTTCCAACGAATTCAGCAAATAAGATTTTGCTTCGTCTATCGTCAGCCCTGAAATTCTTTCCAGTTCAGCTAGTTTGTTTTGATAGATCTCATCGATTTCCTTCTGTCTTGTTTCGATATTCAAAACTTTTTTGTTAAGTGTATCTTCTTTATTCTCCATCACCGCGATCTTTTTGTCTATGAGCTCTTCTTTCTGGATGACTCTGTGTTCCAATCTCTGTACTTCACTTCGTCTCTCCTTAAGATCCCTTTCCATTTCGACTTTGGCTTTATGAATCTCCTCTTTGGCTTCAATCAATATCTCTCTTTTTCTTTCCTCAGCTTGCTTTTCGCCTTGAACGATCATTTTCTTAGCTTCAGCTTCGGCACTGCCTATTTCCTTCTCCGCAACTAACTTTCTGTGTCTGATACCCAAAAAATACATTACCGTCGAAAATATTAATAGAAAAATGATAATGACTAAACCTATGATTTCTCTTAGTGTTAGTTCCATTAAATACCTCCTTATTCTGTTTTCAAAGTGCATATGTTAATAAATAATAACTTATCCATACAATTGGTAATTGTATTATTTAATGCGGTATATGTCAACAAAAAATACTTGATCCGCTCTATGCATACTCTGCTCATTGTTCACATATATACGCTTGCATATCAAATTTTGATGATATAATTAACGCATATTTCAGTTTAAGGGGAAAATATGGATATAAAACATATACAAAAAGCGATCACCCACCAGACTTCCGGTAAAATACCTTATCTCATTCAGATAACAAGGGAAGCAAAAGACAAATACGGGGATATGCTGCTTCATGACTACTATAACAAGGATGTGATGAGCGCTTACGAAAAAGGATCAATAGGCAAATGCGATGCGATATACATGAGTATAGGTAATCATGCGTTAGGTGTGAGCGTTCCATGGTGGACATGGTATGATGCAAAGAAATATGCTGAAAGTTTTGATCCGCCTTCGTATATGCCTAAGGCAAAAGGTATCGGAAGCTATACTGAATATGAGGATTACACGAAATTTATAAAAGAAAATTTCGGATGCTATATATGTGATTTTATATGGGGAAGCCATTTCGAAAAAGCATATTTTGCACGTGGCATAGAAAATTTCCTTGCCGATATGGCCACAGAACAGGAATTCGCTCAAGAGCTTCTCGATACTATTATAAGAAAGAATATGGTAATGCTGGAAAATATCGTTACCAATGAAAACGTAGACGGAATACTGCTTGGAAGCGACTGGGGTTCACAGAAATCGCTTCTTATGTCACCTGTAACATGGAGACAGATGATACAGCCGGGCGAACAGAAAGAGTATGACCTTATACATAGATACATGAAGGATGTGTGGGTACATTCATGCGGGAATGTCCAGTCTATTTTGCCTGATCTGTCAGAAATGGGAGTGAACGTGCTTAATCCTGTACAGCCTGAGTGCATGGATATATATGAAATCAAAAAGTCTTTTGGAAGTGTTCTGACTTTCTGGGGAGGCATAAGTACCCAGAAGACACTGCCATATGGAACAGCTGAGGAAGTAAAAAAGGAAGCTGAAAAAGTCATCACGAACATGAGCGTTAACGGAGGATATATCTGCGCTCCTTCACAGGAAATCCAGAATGATGTGCCATATGATAACCTCAGAGCTCTGATCGACGTTGCCAGATATTATGGTAACATATAATAAAAACTCTTTATTATATGTTGCTTTTATTACATAAAATTGATAGAATGATTTATAGCACATTATTTGTTGGAGGCGTATTATGAAATCAGCTGGAGTAGTCAGAAAGATAGATGAGTTAGGTAGAATAGTGGTTCCCATAGAGTTACGTAAGACTCTTAATATCGGGAAAAGAGATGCTGTTGAGATCAGTCTCGATGGAGATAATATAAAGATCAGAAAATATGAACCGGGATGCTGTCTCTGCGGATCGACCGATGATATTACTCAGTATAACGGAAACAATATCTGTCGTTCATGCATCAATGAACTGTCAGCCAAGGATCCTGAGTAATAAAGAGTATACTTCATTTCTCGATAAATGATTGTCAACAGCGATTTTACGCATTGCATCTTTACGCGTAAAGCCGTTATTAATTAGTTCTTCATATCTGTTTTTTACTGTCTTTTCGATATCCTCTGTTTGGGGGATATCTTTTTTTTCGGCTTTATCTTTCACTGCGCCTTCTATGACAAGAACATACTCACCCTTAGGTTCGTTCGTTTCGAAATATTCACTTACAGTCTTTAACGTATCCACAAAAACCGTCTCATGTATCTTGGTGATCTCTTTGACTAAAGAGATCCTTCTGTCATCCCCAAGTATTTTTCTTGCAGTTTGCAATGTCTTCATGAGCTTATGAGGAGCTTCATACACTATAGCTGTGCGTTCTTCATTGACCAGTCTTTCAAAAAAAGCCTTTCTCTCCCCTGCCTTCGCTGGAGGGAAACCCTCAAAACAGAACCTCTTTGATGAAAAAGGGGAAAGCATGAGCGCTGATATTGCAGCACATGCGCCAGGTATCACCGTTACAGGCTGTGAATTTTCGTGCATGAGCTTTACAAGATCCTCACCCGGATCAGATATAGCGGGACAGCCGGCATCAGTGACAAGGCAGACGTTCTTTCCCTCCATTATGTCTTTTAAGATCCTCTGCCCGCTTTCATCCTTGTTATGCTCATGATAACTTACAAGTTTCTTTTTTATTCCCAATGCATTCAGAAGCTGCAGGGTATGCCTTGTGTCTTCCGAAGCGATATAGTCACATGACCTAAGAGCATCCGTTGCTCTTTGCGATATGTCTTTCAGATTTCCTATAGGTGTAGCGACAAGATATAACACTACCTGTTCCTCCCGTATATCATATTCAGTTCATCCGTGTATGATCCGTCAGCATTACACATAATAAGCGGAGCTTTCACAGAAAGCGCGGGATTCATGTCCTTCAGCCCCTGTACAAGTACAAGAATCGCAGGATTATTTGCGCTCGAATGAATGAAACGTATGGTTTTTGGCTCAATCGAATATAATCTCATAACAGAAAGGATATCTGTAAGCCTTTCAGGCCTGTGCACCATCGTAAAAATACCTTTGGATTTCAGTAAATATCTGGATGCTTTTAATATATCCTCCAAAGTACACAGGATCTCATGCCTTGCATTAGACACTACATCATTGCTGTTCACTATTCCTGTACCGCTTTTAAGATAAGGCGGATTGGTGACGACATGATCGAAAAGCCCGCCTATGAAATACTCCTTCACATTACGTATATCTCCGTGTACAAATGAGATCTTATCCTCAAGCCCATTGTATTGAGCATTTCTTACAGCCAGATCATATATATCTTTCTGGATTTCCAGACCTACGATTTTTCTGGGTTTGTATCTGCCATATAGAAGCAAAGGAATGACACCGTTTCCTGTACCCAGATCGATCACTGAAGCATTATGTTTGACCTGAGCAAAATATGATATGAGGACAGCATCAGTTCCAAAGCAAAACTGCTTTTTATTCTGTACCAGCTTTAATCCTTCAAGTTGAAGGTCATCGATCCTCTCGTCTTCATTTACCATGTACCCATTATACCTTGATGTATATGGCCTTTACAAATAGTTATTGCAGAACTTTCAAAAAAAGTTCCTCCCTGTCTATACCCTTTTCTTCAACTTCGACACCGGCATAAATATTGAGGGCTTTCAGGACAAGCCTCGGATGCAGATTACCTTTAGCTCCAGCCTTACACAGCAGAGAAAAATGCGATCCATCATGTACATCGATCTTGTATATCATGGGGATTATGTCCACAGGACCTTTGTTATTGGATTTTTCAACAAATGCGCTTTCCATGCTTTGAAGCTTCTTTAAAGCCTTTTTAAGATCACCGCTGCAAACAACAGTGAAGCCGTATCTGGCGGATCCGACATCTTCCATAAGGTCAGATTTTTCCACATAATATGCATTCACAGGTTCGAATCCTTTGGGAAGACTCTGTTTCAGCATTTCAACAACATACTCGCACATATAATCCTTATTGAACCATATATCAACATATTCACACTGGCTTGTAAGTCCTACGGGCAGAGGAAGCGCAAAAACCATCCTCATTCCGGGATTGAAACCCGCAGTATATGTAACATCAAGATCACACCTTCTGCAGGCTCTCATGAATGTGTTCATCATTTCTATGTGAGACACATACTTGACCTGATCGCCTTTTTTGAATTTAATCCTTATTATTTTCAACACATACCCCGCATTTATACTTTTTGATACCGCAGTTGCTGCACTTCTCCCTGCAGTTGGGAGTGGTCTTTCCCATAGATGCTTTTTCATATTCAGAAACCAGAAAACTTTTTTTTACGCCTATATCGATATGATCCCAGGGAAGCAACTCATCCACGGATATTTCCCTGCTTGTATAATACGAAACATCCACACCGCTTTCCATGAATGCCCTCTCCCATTTCCGCATATCGAAGCACTGGCTCCATGAATCGAACTTACATCCTTTTTCCCATGCCTTTATTATGGCTTCGCCTACTTTTTTGTCGCCTCTGGATATTATGCCTTCAACAACGGAAGTATCGAATTCATGCCAGTTGTATGTTATCTTTCTGTCAGTGATATGTTCCTTGAGCAGTTTCTGCTTCCTTGCCATTTCTTCTCTGGTTATCTGAGCGCACCACTGGAACGCAGTAAATGGCTTAGGTATGAAAAACGCTGTACTGACTGTCACATTCACTTTTCTTTTTCTGTCGAATGCTTCAATTATCTTCTTCGACAGGTCAGCTATAGCTATAACATCCTCGTCTGTTTCAGTAGGCAGACCAAGCATGAAATACAGTTTTATATTATTGTATCCCCCGTCACGCGCCATAGTTACCGATCTTAAGATATCTTCTTCGGTGATATTCTTGTTTATGACATCGCGGAGCCTCTGACTACCTGCTTCAGGAGCGAAGGTCAGTCCTGACTTTCTTACTTTCTGAAGTTTTTCCATCAGCCCGATGGAAAAATTATCTATTCTTAAAGACGGAACTGACAGGTTCACCATCTTATCCTGTGTCTGTTCTAACAGACCGTCACAAAGCGATGGCAGCCTGGAGTAATCCGATGTACTCAACGATACTAAGCCCATCTCTTCATATCCTGTGCTTGCTATCATATGTTTAGCCTGCTCTATAAGCTTTTCAGGGCTCTTTTCCCTTACCGGCCTGTATATATATCCTGCCTGGCAGAATCTGCATCCTCTGATACAGCCTCTGAAGATCTCAAGCGAGATCCTGTCATGCACAATATTTATATACGGTACGATAGGATCAACAGGATACGAAACGCTGTCAAGATCCTTAATGATCCTTCTTTTTATATTAGTCTTTGAGTTATACAGAACCGGAACATAGACACCCTCTATTTTTGATGCCCGTTCTAAAAATTCTTTTTTTGTTCCGCTCATATCCTTGACTGAGATATACAGATCTATAAGCTCAAGAGTGACTTCCTCGCCTTCACCTATAACGAAAAGATCCATTATATCGGCTAAAGTCTCAGGGTTCGAAGCGCACGGTCCACCTGCCATAATGATGGGATCGCTGTCGCTTCTGTCTTTACTGCGAATCGGAATATCAGCAAGATCAAGCATGTTGATGATATTCGTATAACTCATTTCATACTGTAAAGTAAATCCGACTATATCGAACTCTTTTACATTCTTCTGCGTTTCCAGTGAGAACAGCGGTTGCCCCTTCTGTCTCATCAGATCCTCCATGTCGAGCCATGGGGCAAATACCCTTTCACATACAGTATCTTCACGTTTGTTTAAAATATGATAAAGGATCCTCATGCCGACATGACTCATACCTACTTCATAGGTATCAGGGAAACAGAATGCGAAGCTTGCCTTCATTTTAGCATGATCCTTAACGATCTGGTTAAATTCGCCTCCCGTGTAACGTGAAGGCTTTTCAACACTCATCAAGTCAAGATTCAAAATTATTTTTCCTCTATTTCTTCTTCGATATCAAGTTTTTCAAGGAATAGTTCAAACAGTTTGTCGAGAAGAGTATCATCCTCTACAGGTGTAAGGATGGCTTCGTCGCCCTCCTGCTCCTCATACAAGAATATATATGAATCCTCATCCTTTTCATCAGTATTCTGCATAAGGACATAAGTTTTTTCTTCATAATCGAGCATTTCCACTGCAACCATAGGAACCTGATTGCCTTCCTCGTCTTCCATCATTATTATGTCGTCTCTCTCTTCTTCCATTGTTTTTCTCCTTTATATAGGTTATTTTTTTACATTATCCAAATAAGATTGCAGTATAACACAAGCTGCTATCATATCAATACTCTTTTTATCTTTTCCAGTTTTTCTTCCCTGCATATGCATTATCTCATGAGCCTCCGCTGTAGAAAGCCTTTCATCATACAGATCGACCGGGATAGAGCATGCGGTTTCTAAAACCTTTGCGAACCCTCTGACCTTCAATGCTTTCTCACCTTCTGAATCGTCCATATTTATCGGCAGTCCCATTACGATTTTTTCCACATGGTAAGTCCTGATCAGTTCAGAAATGGTTTTCACTGGAATGGACGTGTCATGATTCCATTCGATAGTCGTCAGTCCTGAAGCTAAGAAACCAAGAGAGTCGCTTTTGGCTACTCCCATTCTTCTCTCTCCGTAATCGATCCCCAATAACACCATTTATAACTACTTTGATACGAAATAATAGTGAATAAGCTCCGCTATTATCTCATCCCTCTCCAACTTCCTGATCGCATTTCTTGCACCGTTGTGACTGGTTATGTATGTTGGATCACCTGACATAAGATATGCAACAAGCTGGTTAACAGGATCGTACCCTTTTTCCGTCATTGCACTGAATACAAGCGTAAGCATTTCTCGTGTTTCAGTCTGTTGGCCTTTTAAGAAGTCGAGATTTATCGTTGAACCCTTATCCAATTTGCATATCTCCTTTAACAATTATGTAATCAGTTTACAACTTTGTATAAAACATTTCAAGATATTATTCTAAAATGACCCCTGCCATGGACCTTCAGTACGGTTTTTCGTACAGATGATTTATATGATGTGATCAATCATAAATGATATCACCGATTAATTGCTCATCGGAGACATCAGTGATCCTTACATTAATGAAATTATTTATCTTATCAGCTGATGTTTCTGCATCTCCGGCTCTTGCGATCACCTTCATGAAGTTACAGGTATGTCCGATAACCATATCCTTTTCCACATGCTCTGCAAGCACCTCAACAGTTTTATTCAGGTAATGCGACATTCTTTCCTCAGACATTTTTCGGGCTTCAGCTATTAGTATACCGCTGCGTTCGTTCAGTATATCCGGATCAAGTTCTTTGAGGTTTGCTGCTTTTGTTCCTTTCCTTTTACTGAACTTGAATACATGCACTTTTAAAAACCTGACTACTTTTACTATGCTTACGCTTTCAAGAAAATCATCATCACTTTCGGTTGGATACCCCACTATGATGTCGGTAGTGATTTCCGCATCAGCGTAATTATCTCTTATTTTATTTACAGCATCAATATACTGCTGTCTTGTGTATTTCCTGTTCATATCTTTGAGTACTTTATCTGAACCCGACTGCAAGGACAAATGAAACTCTGGGCATAATTTATCCGAACTCTTCACTTTTGCTATAAAGACATCAGTAATTATAACCGGTTCAAGAGATCCAAGCCTTATCCTTTTTATTGCATTGATCCCTGATAACCTGTTTATTACATCACCCAGATCAACACCTTCAAGATCCTTGCCGTATGAGTCCAGATGGATACCTGTAAGCACAACCTCCTTTAAGCCTTTTTCAGCCATGAAAGATACCTCCCTATAGATATCATCCATATCCCGGCTTCTCACACGTCCTCGTACATAAGGTATGATGCAGTAAGAACAGAAATTATCGCATCCGTCTTCTATTTTCACATATCCCCTGATCCTTTCCCATGAATCCGGGTATTCCATATGTTCGAATTCCCTATATGATCCTATCTCAGTAACATCTGTATAAGTAGGGTCTTTTTGCTTTATATAAGCTTCCAGTATCTCCCTGAACGATGCTTTTTCATGGTTGCCTGTTATAATGTGCGCTCCGCACTTTTTTAGCGTATCAGGATCCCTCTGCGCAAGACACCCTGTCGCGATTATTATGCACCCGGGATTGGATGTGCTTACCCTGCTTATCATCTGGCGGGATTTTTTATCACTGATACTTGTGACCGTGCATGTATTTACAAGGCAGATATCACACTTGCATGGAAACTCTCTGTATTCATATCCCATATCCGTAAGAGTCGTGGCTATCGAAGAGGATTCATATTGATTGACTTTGCAGCCAAGCGTGATGATGCTAAATATCTTCTTCATATTTTACACTCTTGTACCTTGTCACTCTTTTTGCAAGATCATTTCTGTCATATTTTTCAAGAAGCTCCATAGCTGTCTTCCTATTCTTTGGGTCATTGAATTGAAGCAATATCCTTTCGTTCTTTCTCATTGCGGCCGTGTCGGGTACATATACGCCCTCACCTGTCATTGGATCGATACCGGTATAATACATGCATGTGGACATGCTTCCCGGTGTAGGATAGAAATCCTGCACCTGCTCAGGAACGAATCCCGAATCCATAAGATATTCTGTAAGCTTTATTGTTTCCTTTATGGTCGCTCCGGGATGTCCTGATATGAAATACGGCAGGATATACTGTTTGACTCCCAATTTCTTGTTTATACCGTCAAACCTTGTTTTAAAGCCTCTGTAGATGGCAAAATCAGGTTTCCCCATAAGAGACAGGACTTTACCGCTCACATGTTCAGGTGCTGTTTTCAGCTGACCGCTTATATTATGCCTGCATATCTCTAAAAGCACATCTTGGTTTCTATCCAGCATCAGATAATCGTACCTGATACCGGATCTTACGAATACCTTCTTCACGCCCGGTACATTTCTCACAGCCTCAAGATTACCAAGAAAGTCCGTATGGTCTATTTTCAGGTTCTCGCACGGTTTCGGGAACATGCATTGCTTATTCCTGCATGTCCCAGCAGTAAGCTGCTTTTCACATGAAGGATTCACGAAATTTGCGGTAGGACCTGAAAGGTCATGTATATATCCCTTGAAATCCTTCTTCTTTGTCAGAAGGATGACTTCATTTATTATGCTCTCCCTGCTTCTTCTTTGCACAATCCTGCCCTGACTTAAAGCTATGGAGCAGAATGAACAGTTACCGAAACAGCCTCTGTGGCTGGTTACGGAAAACTTCACTTCATCCAGCGCTTTTATCCCGCCTGTCTTCTCATACATGGGGTGGTATTCCCTCTCGTATGGCAGCGCATATATATCATCCATCTCTTTGGTCGTAAGAGGCATAGACATAGGATTGCAAACCAGATACCTGTTTGCATGCTTCTGTATGAGCCTTGCGCCTCTTATAGGATCCTGCTCTTCATACTGTATTTTAAAAGCATCCGCAAATGCTTTTTTTTCTGTGCTTACTTCTTCAAATGAAGGTATGACGATATCATTGAACAGCCTGCTTTCCCTGGGCATTTCGCTTGATATATATGCTGTTCCCTTCACAGCGGTGATACTGCTTACAGGAACTCCCTTATCAAGCAGCCCGATTATTTCAGCTATGGATCTTTCACCCATCCCATATGATATCATGTCAGCTTTTGCATCGAATATTATGGATCTTCTTACCGTATCCTGCCAGTAATCATAATGTGCGAATCTTCTTAATGTTGCTTCCGCTCCGCCTATTATTACCGGCACATCCTTAAATGCTTCCCTGGTCCTCTGACTGTATACTATGACAGCCCTGTCAGGCCTTCTCTTTCCATTTGAAGCATAACAGTCAGTTCTTCTTTTATGCCTGCTTGCGGAATAGTTATTCACCATGCTGTCTATCACTCCGCCTGATATCAGCACAGCCAGACGCGGCCTGCCGAATTTTTTGAAATCATCTGCGCTTTTTATGTCAGGTTCGGACAGGACTGCTACTCTGTACCCCATATTTTCCAGCATTCTTGTGAGGATCGCATGACCGAAGGACGGATGATCCACATACGCTTCAGGAGTAACAAATAAAATATCTATCTGATCCCAGTTCCGCTCTCTGATATCTTCCTGGTTTACCGGCAGAAAACTCATTCGTCATGCCCGATGTCGAAATCCGGATCATTTATCTGCATTTCCGCCCATTCATCCTTTGATATGAGCACAGCTCTGGGTTTACTGCCTTCGAACGGTCCGACTATCCCTCTTCTTTCCATCTGATCGACGATCCTTGCTGCCCTTCCATACCCGAGTTTAAGTTTCCTCTGAAGATATGAAACGGATGCCTGGCCTACTTCAACCACAAGATCGATCGCTCTTGGCAGCATATCATCTATTTCATCTTCAACGCCTTCACCTTTATTTCCCATTTCAGATCTGTCTATATTTTCAACGACATCCTCATCATACGTTGACTGCGAATGCTCCTTTATAAACTCGACGACTTTGTTGATCTCGTTGTCTGAAATATATGCTCCCTGCATCCTGACCGGTTTTGAAAGACCCATCGGATGGAAAAGCATATCTCCGTTTCCAAGCAACTTTTCCGCACCGCCCATATCAAGTATTGTCCTTGAATCCACATTGCTCACTACCGCAAATGACAGTCTTGAAGGGATATTCGCCTTGATCACGCCGGTTATAACGTTAACTGAAGGTCTCTGTGTAGCGATTATTAGATGAAGACCGGCTGCTCTTGCAAGCTGTGCGAGCCTGCATATCGATTCCTCGACTTCTCCGGGATTGCTCATCATAAGGTCAGCCAATTCATCTATTATTATCACTATATTCGGCATCTTCTTTTCTGTCGGGTCATTCTTTACCGATTCGTTATATGAGTTTATATCTCTTACACCCCTCTTGTTGAACTGATCATAACGGGTCGTCATTTCTGCAACCGCCCAGTTAAGAGCTCCGGCTGCTTTTTTCAGATTGGTTATAACAGGTATGAGAAGATGAGGTATACCGTTATAGTTGACGAGTTCAACTTTCTTTGGATCTATCATTATGAATTTCACATCATCAGGGCTTGCTTTATATAAAATGCTTGTGATTATACAGTTTATGCATACGCTCTTTCCTGAACCAGTCGCGCCTGCGATCAGCATATGGGGCATCCTTCTGACATCAGCTATAGTACAGTTGCCTGCGATATCTTTGCCTATCGCCATCGTAAGGATGCTCTTCGATCCCTGGAATTCCTTTGAAGCTATGACTTCTTTTAACGACACTATGCTCTCCTGTGTGTTCGGGACTTCAATACCTACAACTGACTTACCGGGAACAGGCGCTTCAATACGCACATCCCTTGATGCAAGGTTCAAAGCTATATCATCGGATAAAGCCACTATCCTGCTTACTTTCACTCCTGATTTAGGTTGAAGCTCATATCTTGTTACAGTGGGCCCGCACATTATATTCGTCACCGAAGCCTCAACACCAAAGCTCAGCAGCGTATTTTCCAGCTTTCTCGCTATTGCTTCATAATTATCGGTATTACCGTTATCGACATAAGAATCAAGCAATGACAAAGGCGGGAACACATATTCACCCTGGAATTCCCTGTTTTCGCCTTTTTTAATGACCACAGTCTTAGGTTCCTCAGGTTCTTCCTTTTTAACTATTATAGGCATCGTATATTTTGATACAGGCTTTGACTTTTCAGCCCCGGTCTGTGAGTTGGCTCCGTTCATCACTATATTTATAGGTTCATGTGGTTTGACAGCTGAAATATCATCTATCACCTGCTGCTCGAACTTAAGAGGAGCCGTTTTTGGTGTTTTTTCTTTAGCTTCTATCTCATCCATTGGTTTGAACGCATCTTTCATCCAGTTGAAAACGGCTACGAACATATCCCTTATCTTTCCAAGAAAGCTTATGAAGCTTCTGTTAGTCAGAAGTATGATGAATATGACGGATGCAGTTATTGCGAATATGTATCCTCCCGTGATTCCAAAGAATACTATAATAGGAGTCATCACGATACTGCCGAATACCCCTCCTCCCAGCGCTTCTTTACCTCTTACATATGAATCAGCGATAAACTGCCAGACCGTTATCCCTCCTGAGATCGAGGCAATATCATGCTGTAAATATACGATCTGTAAAAAACATGGTATCAATAGTAACAGGAATATGAGGTAAGCTGCCTTTTTCCCCAGCTGTCCGATCCTGTGATTCAGAGCTATATATATACCGAACAGGATTATAATCAGCGGAAGCAGATAATGCGTCCATCCAAGAAGTCCTGCTGTGACATTTTTAAATGGTTCCCCGAACATGCCGGATGAACCTGTGAAGAATATACATACAAAAGTGAATATGCCAATAGCGGCTATTATTATACCCAATATCTCCCTTGCAAAACCGGTATTCTTTTTTGACTTGCTTCTTGATCTGACAGAACCTTCTTCAAAACCTTCGTCATAGTTTTCAGACGGTTTACCGCTTCTTTTCTTTTGTACCATTTTTCCCTCCGAATAACAGCATTATTTTATCATACAAAAATATGCGATGCAAATGAATGAAGGCATATGAAACCATATGATCCGGCCTGATGTGTTATAGGATTATTATTTTATTCAGTTATATACCAGAATACCTTCTTCAGACAGCTTTTCGATGCACATCAGCCTGAGTATGGCTAATTCCTCTCTATAATCATGATCCTGCTTGTTTTCGTCATAATCGAGTTTTTCCAGGATCATTATTTTAAAACTGGATGCGCCTAATTCATTCCAATCCTTCTGAAGCTCCTTATTGATATGGCTTCCCATATCCAATGTGAATTGAGATTTATTTATAGCGCCTTTGATGTTACGTGTGGCTTCGAGATAACATTTTCTGCTTTTTTCAGATTTTATTATTATAACGCCCATATCCGGTTTGCTGTTTTTGTATTGTTCTTTTAATTCTTTTCTTCTGTCCATTTCATCCTCTTTTTATTTCCGCCAATATTCATTGCAATCGCTCGTTCTATCCATAAATCCGTATTCTATAAGGTAGCGCCTTATAGTTACATGATCATCAAAATTTCCCTTAAGTATCTCATTGACCTCTTTCTCGCTGTAATGCTTTACACTGTCAAACTGCTCGGCTATCCTGGCCAATACTATCACCTTCTTCTTTTCCTTGGCCGGGAATACTTTCAGCTTTAAAGGATCCAAGCTAAGAAATGCATTCCTAAGTATATCTGCCTTTTCTTTTTCGGTCGTTATATATCTGTCATCAAGCATGGTGGCGCTGTCATGTACGCCCACTATGACATCATCATCAGACAGAGGTCTTTCATTCACCTGTTCATAAATAGCAAGATACATTTTTGCCTGCTTGGCTTTTTCTCTGAACATGAATCTTTGATGACGCACTGTTGAAGGCGAAATGCCAAGTTTCTTTGCTATCTCCTTATCCGAATCATTTGAATACATAAATATTAGTAATTCCTTCTGATTGTCAGTCAGAGTATTGTATTTGGATCCTGATCCTATCAGGCATTTGAAACTGCCGCCATGTTCCCTTTCTAAATGTATTTTCACTGCTTTTGACGCTTCGAAAAGCTTATCATCGATCGGAAATATTTCGCCTTCTTCATAGGTTTTCATACAGAGATTGCAGACATATGCATTTATGCACCTGTCATATCTGTACCCATTCTTCAATTCCCTTACAGTAAGTTTATCAATATCCATATATTCCTCTTTCGTTTACATATTTCATAAACTTATATTACTTCTGTTTGTTAATTATGTCAACCATTATTGTATCTGATTTTGAGATTTAAAATAATTGCTATCTCATTGCCAAATTTGGCATAAAGCAATTGACACATAATGTTTGATATGGTAGACTAACAAGAAAATCAAGGCAGGTTAACCATGAGTTCAACTTACATACCGGTCGGATATAAATCGAAATTGAGTCTTTATGACACGCAGATGGCAATAGGCACTTTGAAAAGGGTCTTCGAGCATAATTTATGCCAGGAACTGAACCTTAAAAGAGTATCAGCTCCTATACTGGTAGATTCGCAATCCGGTCTCAATGATAATTTGAATGGCGTTGAGCGGCCTGTATGTTTTGACACTAAGGAAAGCGGAATAAAAGCCGAGGTCGTACATTCACTTGCAAAGTGGAAGCGTCTCGCTCTTTACAGATATGGTTTTCACGCAGGCGAAGGTCTTTATACTGATATGAATGCAATAAGGCGTGACGAGGATATGGACAACATACACTCGATATACGTAGACCAGTGGGACTGGGAAAAAGTCATAACAAGAGAAGACAGGAATATGAATTTTTTAAAACGCACAGTTAAAAGCATTATAACAGCGATAGCTGACACATATGATATCATGAAAGATATGTTCCCTGCTCTTGATACTGACATAGACAGGCAGGTCAGTTTTGTAACATCACAGGAACTTGAAGATATGTATCCCGATCTATTACCAAAGGAAAGGGAAGATAAATATGTGAGAGAACATCACACAGCTTTCATAATGCAGATAGGTAAACTGTTGAAATCAGGAAAAAGACACGACGGCAGAGCTCCTGACTATGATGACTGGGAGATGAACGGCGATATATTGGTATATAACAAAATACTTGATCAGGCTCTTGAGATATCTTCAATGGGAATAAGGGTAGACAGCAGATCGCTTGACAGACAGCTGAAGATCTCAGGCTGTGATGACAGAAGAAACCTGATGTTCCATAAAATGCTTCTTAACAATGAACTTCCTCTTACGATAGGCGGCGGTATCGGACAGTCACGTCTGTGTATGTTCATGCTGGGTAAAGCCCATATCGGTGAGATACAGGTATCATTATGGGATAAGGATACTCAGAAGATATGCCAGGATGCGCAGGTCATACTTCTTTAACCATAACAATAAACTATATCAGCATAACGGCCTTTAATGAATCCAAGCAGGCTCTTTGCGGACAGTTCTACCTGCCAGCCTTTTTTACCTGCACTTAAAGTTATAGTTTCGGACAGCAGGGCTGTGTCATTTATCACTGTTTCAAATAACTTCTTCATTCCTATAGGAGAACACCCTCCGTGAACATATCCTGTCAAAGGCAGCAGATCCTTCTGTTTTATCATTTCTATATTTTTGACATTCACCGCTTTTGCGGCTTTTTTCAGGTCAAGAGAACGGTTTACCGGAATAACAAAAACATAGTTGTGTTTGTTATTGCCGACCGTGACCAAAGTTTTGTATACTCTGTCGGGATCCTGAGATAGAGCCCTGGCGACCTGCTCACCATCCGTAAGCTCTTTATCGTATTCATGAGAAACATAGCTGATCCTGTTAGCATCAAGCAGTCTCATGACATTCGTCTTTTCCATTACACGCTGTATAACATATCGGAATATGTTGGCATCGGCCAGTATTCCTTGGATACGATACACTCCAGATCGTCTGCAACGCCTCTTAATGCATCCATCGCGGGTATGACCGCGCCTTTGTAGTCATATGCATTTCTGGCTTTCTTCGTGGCTTCCTCCAGCTGCTTGATACACTCATTGAGTTTATGGATATCGTCCGAAATGTGGTCTGCTATCTCGCTTTCTGTGGAGCATTCCATATCCAGTTCTTTTTTCATTATGACATTATCATATACCGTACCGGCATATTCCATCGCAGAAGGAAGTATTTCCCTCTTCGCGATCTCTATCATGGTATTTGCCTCTATTGCGATGATATTTGCATAATTCTGAAGTTTGATCTCATGACGCGATACAAGGTCTGTCTTTGTGAATATGCCCTGATGCTCGAAAACATCGATATTCTTTTTAAGCAGAAGGCCATCAACAGCCTCAGGAGCGGTGCTAAGACAGGGCAGTCCCCTTTTCCTGGCTTCTTCGATCCATTCCTCTGAATAGTTGTTGCCGTTGAATATTATCCTCTTATGTTTTTTCATCGTATCGCGTATTATACTGTCAACTTGCTTATCAAAGTCATCCGCTTTTTCGAGGCTGTCTGCAAATTCCTCAAATACTTCCGCAACTATCGTATTTATGACAGTATTGGCATCGGATACCGAGCAGGAAGAACCCGGCATACGGAATTCAAACTTATTTCCTGTAAAAGCAAAGGGTGAAGTTCTGTTCCTGTCGCATGTGTCTTTGAACAGTATTGGCAAAGTCTCGCTTATATGGAATTCCTGTCTTTCTTTCTTTAAGAATATCCTGCCGTTTTCCATAGCTTCAAGTATCCCTGTAAGTTCTGCTCCAAGATATACCGACACTATAGCAGGAGGAGCCTCATGCATACCCAGCCGATGATCGTTCCCGGCTGATGCCACGCTCTGCCTCAACAGCTCGCTGTATTCATCAACCGCCTTTATGACAGCTGAAAGTATAAGAAGGAATCTTTTGTTATCCGATGGATTTTTACCCGGTTTTAAAAGCATATCCCCGTCATTTGCCGACAAAGACCAGTTATTGTGTTTACCCGAACCGTTAATGTGTTCAAACGGCTTCTCATGCAAAAGACATGCAAGCCCGTGATGCTCGGCAACTTTCTTCATTATCTCCATAATGAGCTGGTTATGATCTGTCGCAATATTCACCGTGTTATAGATCGGAGCCAGTTCGTGCTGTGCAGGAGCTGCTTCGTTATGCTCTGTTTTGGCTGTGATCCCAAGTTTCCAAAGCTCCGTGTCCAGTTCTCTCATGAAATTCTGGACTCTTTCACGTATATTCCCGAAATAGTGGTCATTCAGCTCCTGGCCTTTAGGTGATCTGGCGCCAAACAGCGTCCTTCCGCATATGAGAAGATCCTTTCTCATATCAAACTGTTTTTTATCAAGTAAAAAATATTCCTGTTCGCAGCCTGCAACGGGAGTGACTCTCGTAGCGGTGGTATTTCCGAACAGTCTTATGATCCTCAATGCCTGTTTATTTATTGCATCCATGGATCTTAGCAGAGGCGTCTTGTTGTCAAGCGGTTCACCGCCGTATGAGCAGAATGCCGTAGGGATATACAGCGTGCGGTCTTTTATGAACGCATATGAAGTCGCATCCCATGTGGTATATCCTCTTGCCTCAAAAGTAGCTCTCAATCCCCCTGAAGGAAAGCTTGATGCATCAGGTTCACCTTTTATAAGTTCTTTGCCGCGAAGGTCCATTACCGGGTTGCCATTTTTTACAGCAAGGAATGCGTCATGCTTCTCTGCTGTTATTCCTGTCATTGGTTGGAACCAGTGCGTATAATGAGTCGCGCCTTTTTTTATAGCCCAATCCTTCATGCTGGCAGCTACGATATCGGCTATGCCGTTATCCAACGGGCCGCCTTCTTCAATGGTCTTTTTCAAAGACGCATAAACATCCTCAGGCAACTCTTCTTTCATTATCTTATCGCTATAAACACAACTTCCGAATATGTCTATTACACTGTCCACTCTTATGAACCTCCGATTTATCTGCTAATTATATATAATTACCATTACATACGCAATAAAAACACAATATGCTCAGGCGAACTCCCTCATCCTGTTCCTGTAATGAAGATAGTCCATGAATTCCACTTCCTCAGGGACTCCGTGATCACATGTCGGGATATATCCTCCGTATCTGACCATGAAAGGCATTATCCTGTCCACTTCCCTGTCGATGGCATCTTTGCCTGCGGCTATGATCCTCTTGTCAAATCCTCCCGCTATCAGCAGATCAGGATGTTTCTTCCTGACTTCTACGACATCACAGCCTGACGCCACTTCAAACGGAGACATATAGTCCATGCCTATCGACTTGTACAGGTCTATCACGGGAACGGAAAAACCGTCAGTGTCTATCTGAATGTGAAGTTTTCTGGCCTTATCCATCTGCCTTCTCTTCACGTTGGATATAAGCTGGGAATAGTACGGGAAAAGAAATTCCTTTATCATATCGGGAGATATCAGCGGGCCATGATTGTAGCATATATCTTCCCCGAGGTACAGTTCGTCGAAAGTCAGATATTTCTGATGTGTCTCGCATAACTTATCTTCGACTTCCAGCCAGGATTCCATACATTTATGTATCAGTTTCGGATCATCGTAAAACTTATACATGACATCCTCAGGACCTATAAGAGAACGAAGGTACATATATCCTCCTACTATGTTCTGGCATATGATAAAATCCCTCTTGACGAATTCCTTTGCTTTTGCCATTCTGTCTTCAAGATCTGTATACCTTTCTTCAGATCCCGGATCCATCCTCCATTTTATGTTCTCCTCCCATGTCTGAATATCCTTTACCGGATGTTCAAGATATGAGGGCATAAAACCGCTTCTTCTGCCTTTGAAGCATAAAAGCTTTCTGCCGACCGCATCCTGTACCATCTCATATTCGTCTGTTTCTGACAGTACTTTTTCCTCAAAATACGGATTAAGAGGAGCGGTACACCATCCGCCGTTACCAAGATAGTGTTTTGCGGCCTGATCAAATCCAAATAAATCAGAAAAGACCGTATCATCATTCGTCCAACCCTGTGCTTTCCACTTTTCCTTCACATACCATCCGAATTCTATCTGGTACACGGGTGCATTAGCTTTGAAGTTATAGAAATCGTGCATTTTGACAACTGATTTTTCCATATTAATACCTTTTCAAGTCAAATTTTTATAAAAAGATTATAGCATACATATATATATGATTTCATCATAAAGTCTTTACTAAAATCCAAGTACAGTATAAAATCAGAATATCAAATCAATAATATGGAGGTCCAATATGAATAATTCACCAATGATCCGTTTAGGGATAGTTGCCGTAAGCCGTGACTGCTTTCCGAGCGAGCTTTCAAAAAACAGGAGAGCTGCTGTCGTTAAGGAATACAGAAAGCTCGGACGTGAAATATATGAATGTCCTGTAATGGTACAGAATGAAAATGATGTACTCAAAGCACTGGAAGATATAAGAAAAAATAACATAGATGCACTTGTCATATATCTCGGTAATTTTGGGCCGGAGGGACCAGAAACGATGCTTGCCCAGAAGTTTGGGACTCCGACTATGTTCTGTGCGGCAGGTGAAGAAAACAGCGGCGACGCTTTAAACGGCAACAGAGGCGATGCTTTCTGCGGAATGCTGAACGCATCATATAACCTCGGTTTAAGAGGGATAAGATCATATATACCCGGATATCCTGTGGGCTACCCGGACGAAGTCGCAGCGATGATCGTTCCTTTCTTAGCGATCTCAAGGATCATCATAGGCATGAGAAAACTCAAGATATTTGCTTTTGGCCCCAGACCGTATAATTTCCTGGCATGCAACGCTCCTATCAGGCCTCTCTTTGATCTTGGAGTGGAAATACAGGAGAACTCGGAGCTTGATCTCTTCGAAGCGTTCAATAAGCATGCAAATGATAAACGTATCCCTAAAATCAAAAAAGAAATGGAAGCGGAATTGTGCGGGCGCAACAGCTACCCTGCAGTAATGGAGGAACTTGCCCAGCTTGAACTGACTCTTACCGATTGGATGGACAATAACCTTGAAGCATCTCAATATGCCGCATTTGCAAATAAATGCTGGCCTGCGTTCCAGACTCAGTTCCATTGTGTTCCATGTTATGTAAACTCCCGTATGTGCGCTAAGGGTTATCCCATCGCATGCGAAACAGATATATACGGAGCTCTGTCAGAATATATGCTGTATCTTGCGACAGAAGCTACTCCCACGCTTCTGGATATAAATAATACGGTACCTCATGATATGTACAAAAAATCCATAAAACCGAATTCCAAATATGCAAATGACGATCTGTTCATGGGATTCCATTGCGGCAACACGTCATTATGCAACCTGGCTAGCGGTACAGGGACGCTTGGCTATCAGATAATAATGAAACGTCTGATGGAACCTGACAGCGAGCCTTTCTACAGCAGAGGCGCTTTAGACGGAACTATAAAAGCCGGTGATATCACACTGTTTCGTCTGCAGTCCACTGCTGATGCGCAGCTAAGAACATACATCGCCAAAGGCGAAGTGTTGAATGTGGATCCTAAGTCGTTCGGAGGCATCGGAGTCATCGCGATTCCTGAAATGGCAAGATTCTACCGCCATGTGCTCATAGAAAAGCAGTTCCCTCACCATGCAGGCGTTGGTTTTGGCGATGTGGCGTCAATAATGTTTGAAACGGTGAAACTACTTGGTATAAATGATATCGGATTCAACCAGCCCAAAGGAATGCTGTACAAGACAGAGAATCCGTTCAAAGGATAACAGCAGACTTTTTAACCGATATACTTATTAACAAAACCCCATACTTTATTCCAATACATCTGCGGTTCCCTGGCAGCTGATTCGCCGTGTGCCGCTCCTGGAACTATCAGGATATCCTTTTCACAAGATGCGCTCGAATACAGCTCGTCAAGCATCCTGTAAGGCACAAAGGCATCCTGGTCTCCGTGTATGAAAAGCGTGGGTGTTTTTGATTTTTTAACTGAATCCAGTGCGCTGTTCTTACGAAAATCCATCTTTATGCGTATATTAGCCAGTATATTTGCCGCTGTAAGAATAGGCAATGAAGGAAGTTTTGCTATTGTGGACGATTGTGATCGGAATTCCTCAAAGACCGATGTATAACCGCAATCCTCGACTGCGCATCTGACATGTCCGGTAAGATCTTCTCCTGTTGCGACCATAACAGTCGCAGCACCCATCGATAAACCGTGCAGAACTATCTTTGCATTTTCATTCATCTTCAAAATTTCATAGACCCATTCGATGATATCCACACTGTCGTAGTATCCCATCGTGGCGTATCTTCCTTCGCTTTCACCGTGCCCCCTAAGATCCGGTATAAGAACGTTATACCCGGCTTCAGAATATTTCTGGGCAAAAGGCTGCATATGGTCTCCTACACTTGTATAACCGTGAACAACTATAGCCCATTTATCGCTGTCCTTCTGCTCGATAAGTTTTGCTTTGAGCTTCAGGCCGTCAAATGTCGTTATTTCGATCTTTCGCGTGCAGTGCTCATTGACCCATGAGGTCATATCATTAAAAAACTTAATGACGTCTTCGCTCATATCGATTTTTTTCTTCTTCATCATATTTTTATCTGACTTCGGAATAAGCACCATACTGAACATGATGTTCCCTGCAATGAAAGACAGGATAATAAATATAACGGCCAAAGCTGCCACGCATATCAGAATTATTTTAAAAATCATTGTATCACCCCCAGGATACGGCTTAATCTATACAAATTATATCATGCTGATGTAAAAAATCTGAAATTTTTACTTTACATTATATATATTTACTGTTATACTGCCAATAATATTGATAGAGGCGCGGGAATTATTAGTAACTGTTCTGACTGTTAAGGCAGAATGATGGACAGCAAAAGGATGAGCCGCCGAAGAGGACACTGCCTTAACGATGTCTGATCTGGGCGGATGGCGAACAGCTGTCTGACTGTCATCATATGATAATATGATGGTGAGCTGTCACTTTTAGATTTTACATCTTAAAGAAGGCTCGCATGCGCAGCCTTTTTTTGATATAATATGTTAACAGGTTGGTGAAAAATGAAAAAATATGATTTTGCAATAGTTGGCGCAACGGGAATGGTCGGAAGAACATTTATCAAAGTCCTTGAAGAGAGGGATCTCCCTATAGACCACATCTATTTCTTTGCATCTGAAAGATCAGAAGGCAATCCTGTCATGTTCAACGGTGTACGATACACAGTTGAAACGCTCACAGAAAATTCTTTTGACAGGCATATAGACATTGCCCTGTTCTCAGCCGGAGGTGATATATCAAAGATATATGCACCTATAGCAAAGGCACACGGAGCAGTTGTGATCGATAACAGCAACGCATGGAGAATGGATCCTGATGTCCCTCTTGTTGTCCCCGAAGTAAATAAAGAAGATATCGAATGGCAGAAAGGCATAATTGCCAATCCGAACTGCTCTACCATACAGGCTGTTGTTGCACTGAAACCGCTGTATGATAAGTATGGTATAAAAAGGATCGTTTATACTACATTTCAGTCTGTTTCCGGTGCAGGAAAAACAGGATGTGATGAGCTGACCGCTTCACTGGCAGGAGCGCCCCCTAAAAAGTTCCCGCATCCTATAGCAAACAACTGTATCCCGCAGATAGATATATTCCTGGACAATGCCTATACCAAGGAAGAAGTGAAGATGGTAAATGAAACAAGAAAAATGTTCCATGATCCTGATCTTAGAATAACGGCAACATGCGTAAGAGTTCCTGTAATGAAGAGCCACAGTGAGTCCATCAATGTGGAATTCAACAAAACGTTTGAAATATCGGAAGTATTTAAGATACTGGATAAAGCACCCGGAGTAAAACTGATGGATGAAATAAAAAACAATGTTTACCCTCTTGCAACAGTTGCCGCAGATACGGACCTGACATATGTGGGCAGGATCAGAAGAGATGAATCCGTGGAATCAGGACTCAATTTATGGGTGGTCGCTGATAATGTACGAAAAGGCGCTGCGACCAATGCCGTACAGATAGCTGAAGAACTTATAAAGATATGGGAGAAATAGATATGTTATTTAAAGGCGCTGCAACGGCAGTAATAACACCGTTCAATAAAAAAGGCATAAACTTCGATGATCTTGGCCGACAGCTTGACCGTCAGCTCAACGCAGGCATCAATGCAATAATAGTGTGCGGTACGACAGGAGAAGCTTCAACAATGACCGACAAAGAAAGGATCGAAGTCATTTCTTTCACTGCAAAAAAAGTAAACAAGAAGATCCCTGTGATCGCAGGAACGAGCTGCAATGACACAAGGCACAGCGCTCATCTGTCTGTAAATGCATATAAGGCTGGTGCTGATGCCATATTGGTGACAGCACCGTACTATAATAAAACATCAAAACATGGGCTTTTAGAGCATTTCAAATACATCGCTTCATCTACTCCCCTTCCCCTGCTGATATACAATATTCCTAGCAGGACCGGAATGAATATCGACACTGATGTGATGTCCGCATTATCTCAGGTCAGTAATATCGTCGGAGTCAAGGAATGCAATCTTGCTCAGATGGCTGATGTAATACAGTGCACAACAGGTGATTTCACTGTGTACAGTGGTGATGATGGCATAAACCTGCCGGCTCTTGCCCTTGGCGCACAGGGAGTGATCTCAGTGCTTTCAAACGTCGTACCCGAGCATGTGGTTAAAATGAACAGTCTGTTTTTAAACAATAAAATAGAGGAAAGCCGTGAACTTTTTTACAGAACGAATAAACTCTGCAGGCTTCTTTTCATGGAAACGAATCCCATTCCGGTAAAGAAAGCGATGGAGCTTTTAGGTCTTGACAGCGGAATGCTGCGTCTGCCGCTTGTTGAGATGGAAAGCAAAAACTCCCTGCTTTTAAAGAATGAAATGATCGAACTTGGAGTGATAAAATGAATATTCTTTTAGCAGGATGCAATGGCAGAATGGGTCAGACCATAACAAGGATATGTTCTGAGCGTGAAGATATCAGGATAGCTGCAGGTATCGATATCCGTAATAATGCGGCTAACACCTACCCTGCCTTCAGTGACATTGACATGCTTGATAAAAGCATCGGGATCGATGTGGTCCTGGACTTCTCGCATCCGTCGGGGATACAGAAGATAACTGATTACTGCAGAAAAGCAAAAAAGCCTCTTGTATATGCAACAACAGGCCTGGATGAAGACCAAAAAGCGATGCTTGCCGGGCTTTCCAAGCATGTCCCTGTTTTCCAGAGCGCAAATATGAGTCTTGGTATAAATCTTCTGATCAGACTGTGCAGGGAAGCTGCCCGTTTCCTTGGCAATGACTACAACATCGAGATCATTGAAAAACATCACAATCAGAAAGTGGACGCGCCAAGCGGTACAGCTCTAAAGATAGCGGATGAGATAAACTCCTCTTTGAAGAACTCTATGGAATACATATATGACAGGCATGAAAAGCACGAAAAGAGATCCCAAAACGAAATAGGGATCCATTCCGTCAGAGGCGGTACCATAATAGGTCAGCACGAAGTGATGTTTGCTGGCAGAGACGAAGTCATAACGATATCACATGAAGCAACTTCCAGGGATATACTTGCACAGGGAGCGTTAAAAGCCGCACAGTTTATAGAAAAATTACCTGCAGGTATGTACAGCATGGATGATATGATGGAAAACCAGTCCGCTATTTAATAAAGCCTTACTTTCGGTATTTTTGCTTCTTTCATTATGGGATCAAGATGCTTTTCCAAAGCAGGCCATGCGAAGAAGTTTATAATGTATGCAGATATACCAAACAGTATTATGAACATCAACACAGCACCTACAAGTACGTGTATAAAGAATGGCAGTACTGTTATAGCCGCTATACCGGTTATGATCAGAAGATTCGGAATGAATCTGAGTATCGCAAAAGTATATGAATTTTTATAGCACTTCCAGATAGACAGATCGTATTCTACCAGTATCTGATAGACATATAAATGCATCATCAGGAAGAATAACGAGAAGAGCCCTATCATCATCAAAAGGAATACTTTCAAAAAACCCGGATCAAGATTGATCAGATACCATCGAAACGCTATGCCAAGACATACAAGAATGACTGTGCTGATAGTGGAGATCGCAAGCGATTTCCAGAAAAATTTCTTCAATCCGTCTGTAAAGTCGGATGAGAAACTGTCATCCCTGCGGACATAGCTTCTAAATACCACGGCCATGCCTGAGACAGCAGGTCCGAATGCTACGACAGGTATAGTGAAAAGTACCAAAACATATGGTATCCTGACGACCACCAGTGACAGCAGTTCACCGAAATTCGTATAACCTTCTTCAAAATCCGACAGATCAAACGGTATGAATATGTTTGACAGATATACTGCATAAACGATTATGAATATAGAATATATTCCCATGCATATAAGGTTCAGTTTCGCAATGTTCCAAAATCTGATTTTCAGTATATCCATAAAAACCGAAAACTTACTTACCTTTACTTTCTGGTTATTATATTCGGGTCTTTTTATTTCACTCATCAGATAAGCTCCTTTTGTATTTATACATTTTACATTTTGGCAGAATATAAATCAAGACTTACCAAAAATCCGTTGACAAATAAAAACGAAGTATATATAATTTTGAGAAGTGAGCGGCCATGGCGAAACTGGCAGACGCGTACGTTTGAGGGGCGTATGGGAGACCATTCGGGTTCAAGTCCCGATGGCCGCACCAAAAAAAAGAAGTTGACAAATAGTCGACTTCTTTTATTTATAGTGCTAAAATCCTTACTATGAATAAACATTTGATAAACATAAAAGATACAGGGGCAATAGGAGACGGAATAACTGACGACAGTGAGTCCATACAGAAAGCACTGGATGCAGGATGTCAGACGGTAGTGATACCAGGTGGGAATTACAGGATCGCAACTACACTGAAAGTCCATTCGGATACTTTCTTATCAGCAGATAACGATGCCCATTTGTTTGTCTGCGGAGAGTCACCGCATCACAGAGGCGACTTCCTTCTGACAAATGCAGATCCCATCACCGGTAACTTGAATATTACCATTAAAGGCGGTATATGGGACGGAGGCTTCGGCGGGAAATATAATGTAAAGAATAAGGATCTTTTTGATCCAAATGCCAATTCCGGCGCATGCCTGAATTTCGTAGGCGTCAAAAACCTGATACTGACCGATATGGTCATAGCTAACAGCGTGACCTACTATATGCGTTTTTCCAGGATAGAAAATTTCGTTATAAAAAACATAGGGTTCAGAAGCGAGCAGCTTTCATATAATCAGGATGGCCTTCATTTCGGAGGTGAAGTAAGAAACGGTTATGTGGAAAATATCAGGGCGCTCTCAGACGGTCAGACAAATGATGATATGATAGCTTTAAATGCAGACGACAGCATCGAACGCCTTGAAAACCGTGATCTTGCACGCGGTGATATAGAAAACATATATATAAAGGAT
>Ga0172381_10000833_pt1 | contig 38284 bp, 77 predicted proteins | sample Leawel6488metaG_FD_119754 | JGI IMG/M metagenome (GOLD analysis project Ga0172381, IMG submission 119754) | Leachate microbial communities from a municipal landfill in Southern Ontario, Canada - Leachate well 64-88 metaG | ecosystem: Engineered > Solid waste > Landfill > Unclassified | place... | reverse complement strand
GGTAACTCTTCTTCGCTGCCATACTGTTCTTCTCCGCCACCTCCGAACATACCTTCCATGCCGGGTTGTCCGCTTTGCTGCTGTTGACCACCAGTGCGCCAGATATTCAGCTCTTTCTCAAGTATTTCTCTTTCAGTGAGGTCGGACATCCAAGGAGCTGGATCTAGCTGAGCAAGACCGCATTCGGCTCTAGCCTCATTGAGTGTTATGAGATGCAAGTTAAATTTCTGGATGGCTAAGGATTCTACCTTCTGTTGGTCCGGTGGAATCAGACTGGCCCAATTAAGCTCGATCCGATATCCATCGTAACCATTCAGCTCTAAAAACTTATTCCAAAGGAGGTTCTCAAATTGAATGCTACAAAGTGACTGCCACCCCTGGACCATCATTTTCAGGAGTTCCAAGAGGGGACTTGATGTCGTAGAAATCGCTTGAGCTGCAACTTCTAAAATATCCCTAGGGAAAATATGATAAATGGCTTCTTTTATTAAATATTGATCAATTTCCGTTGGATTGAATGGTATCGACGGTCTCTCCCATTCCAACTTTATGCCTTCTGGAACTGCTACGGCTAGATCAGAATTCTGATTTTCAACGACAATACGCGCCATCTCCCAAAGATCGGTCAACATTGCATCAGCTGGAGTAGTACTAGCTCCCGGAACCGCACTAGTTACAGAAACCGGAATTTGATTAGCTTCCAAAGCCTTCATGTACGATTGAGGAATTCCAACTGTAGCAATCTGTTTTGGACTACCAATACGGGTTACCGTCTGCATGACTCGTTTTCGGACAAATTCTAATTGTGCAATCGTGGATGTAATACCCGCCAGATAAGGTTCTCCATCAACGTAGCTCGACCTAATATCCTTGATGTGGATAAGTTGTTCTGTGGGAATTTGGACAGGAACTCCTGTAGAACCGTATGGATTTTGCAATTGCCAGTACTGATATTCCTTGGATGTCTTGTCATATACTATGCCTTTCAGGATGTTACCCACAACATATTTATTTCGGTCTCCAATAGCATGAGATGGAGCCTGTCGAAAAGATTGAGCCGGTAATCTCTGTACGACATCAGGCACCACGTAACCATCTTCATCTTTTTTCCAGGTGATCTCGAAGAGCGCACTGCCGTACGTAATCGTATCGTACATTGCCTGAGAGCACATGATAGTGGTTTTAATGCGACGTTCGATCTCTTCTAGTTTATTAATTAGTTCTTTTTCTTCGTCTTCATCAGCTTCTTTATGTTGCGGGGGAATTATTTTGAAGTCAAACCATGGAAATGCGATTAGTTGGAGCTGCCAGAGCGAACGCGCTACTGGCGGTGCTCGTGCAGTTTGCTCCAGCAACTTAACATCGATACGACGGCCCGTAAACATCGCATTCGTGTTTGGAAACGGAGAACCAATAGGTCCAGACTTAACAGTTTTCGAGCCTCCTGTAGTAGTGGTCAAGACCTTCTTTCGTCCTTTCTTGGGTTTAGCTTCATTAATAACCGTAGGTGTATCTGGCATAGTAGTGAATCCTGAAAATTAAGTAAAATAAATATAATCAAATTAATGAATGGGTTAATATTTTACGTTACGGTCTTGGTAACCAAAAAGTATTTATTCTCAAAGGTACTATTAGTACTTGGAGTGATACAACATGGATAGATGGGAATTATATAAATCACTAGAAGGAAAATGTGCTCGCTGCGGTCAGAAAGCGAATCCGCTATCCTTCGTAGTTGATTATGCTGGAAGGATGATCTGTAGTGCATGCGACGGAACCATAAGGTTATTCATGTGCGATAACTTTGCTCCAGTACTTCGTGAGCCAGGAAAATTCTATCCAAACAAGGAGTTCCAGTATCCGATAATGAAAGTACTGAAAACGTCCGAACATCATCATGTCGCAAGAGATTTCATGATGTCTCACCCAGAAATAGAACGAGGTACAAAACTAAGAAAAAAATCAAAGCTACTAAACGAGTTAGCTAATAAAATAATTTAACTATTTTATTCTGTTCAACTTTCGAGTAACCAAAAACTATTTATCCTACACATAAAAACTACTAATTATGAAAGCAGTTCGTACTGGAATGCCGGTAATTTATTTAAATAATCCCGGTGATACAAGATATGGCATAGTCGGAACCGGAAGGCATATACTAGTTAAGAATACAACCAACGGTTCATGTGAAGTTATATATGCTCAAGTTATAAAATGTTATGGAGATAGTGCCTTCTTTCCGATAGAAAATCTAATTCCATATAGTAAACCAAAAACTATTTAACTCCTAACAAATAACTTAAAATCATGTATGTAATCGATCAGGATCCAGCCCGAGTTATTCCGAACATATCAGAAGGATTTATTACAAGTAAATTTATAATTTTAGTAGCATCTTACCACAATACGACTTGGATAGCAATACTAAATCGCCTAGGACACCGAATTTCGTGGTATGGTGATAATATCATAGGACGCGACGGTATAAGCGAATGGGGACTAGGACGTTCTAGATGGCCTTCCTTGATAAATACGCTTATCAAAACTTGGGAAGACATGTCTGACTATCAAAAAACTATTTATATATGCGACAATATAACCCAGGTAAATAGTTTATTGATAGCTACCAACGTTGATGAAAATCTACAAAAAGAAATAATAAGTATTTGCAATTCGAGGCCTTTGTTATGTTAAATCCTAAAGATTGTATACCAGGACTTCCAGTACAATCGATGTATGGCGATACAGGAATAGTTGTATCAACATCGTTTGAATACACTTGTATAGATTATTTTAGACAAACCGAACATCAAGTTGATACATGTTCCATAATTATGTCAGATGGACACATGATCAAACATGCAAATCTAGGCGCATTTAATGTCTATCGAGGTGACAAGTAATGATACTCATTGAATCGTGTTACATAGGAATGCCGGTTACGTTTGTTGATTGTGGCCATCGAAATATGCCTAAGGTATATTACAATGGCATTATAAAAAGCATTTTATCACAAACCGAAGTTGAAGTCATTTATGGAGACGGCGAAACGATTCCAGCAGACCTAAGCATGCTAAATGCCCATAAAAAAGATGTGATTTAAATGACATTACTCGAAAAGGACTGTAAACCTGGTATGCCGGTTATTCACGTAGAAGGATTTACTGGCATACTAACAGATGAGTTTGATCATTTCTACGAAAATACAATGATTTCCATAATACGATCAGATACTGGTAAATCATATAAAGCATATTTATATAATTTATCAAGATATTCGAGGTAATATCATGGATAAAGAAGATTGTGTAATTGGATTGGCCGTAGATCATTCCTATGGCAAGACAGGTATTATAGTCGATAAACCGTGGTATCGTGCAGCTGATGACGAATGGTTTATACCGGTATTAAAATGCAACGGAATAAAAGAAGATATGTTTCCTAGGAGGTTGACTCCTCATAAAGGCGCAAAGGTAGGTTTTCGTTATGGAGAAATCTGAAGCAAAACTAGGGATGTCAGTGGTTATAACACAAGTTTTATATAATCCAATTCTTGTAAAAAATCCAAGATTATGCGGAATTATAACACAGTTATTACCGAATTCTCTAGATTTAGTCGAGGTCATGTATGGAGACGGCGAAAAAATTAATACTTTCATTGAAAATTTAAGTAAATATAAAAAATAATGTTAGTATTTGAATTCTTTTCTTCATTTTCGAAAAGAAAAGAACTGCGAATACAGTTCTTGTCTTCTCGTTGTTGTTTGGCACTCTAAATAAAGTGTTAGTCGTATTTAAACGTTTTGGTTACCTAGCACTATACCATTCTTTGTATTCAAGGAATTCATGATACATTTGGATATCATGTAATTTGTCAATGATAGTCATTTGGATACTTGTTCTAATAAGATTATTAAAATCTTTATTGTTTTTAACTTGCCTAGCTAACTTTTTGAGAGCATCCCAATGCTTGGTATGAGGCAGTAAACGACCTCCACTATTATGAATTCCATGATGGCATTTCTCGCATACTGGCATAATATTGTTCTTTTTTATCACTTTAGTTTTGATTCGATTCGGTACAATATGGTGATTCTCGATTTTCGTTTCTTGATCCGTCTTTCCACAAATGAAACAAATTCTTATCATTCCAAGACCTCTAAGTCTATTAACGTACTTTTCTAATATATACTTTTTGGTCACTTAACTAAATTTTAAAATCGCGCTCTTACTACTATTATTTATTATTTATTTCTTTTTTATATATAGTAATATAGTATGTAATATAGTAATAATATAGTAATAAGTAAGAGCTAGTTATTGAATATATAGTAATATAGTAGATTTATTCATAAAGTTTTCAAAACGTTATAGAGCTAGTATAGAGAAATACTATATATCGGAGTGATAAGGTGTCCGTTAGTGTTTCTGGAAAAATAGGACTATAGTACTCATTAAGTGATGTAATTACGACCAAAAAGTATTTATTCTCAAAAGTGCTATATGTACTTGTTGAAATGTGAGGTTGAGGAAAATGACATACCCAATTTGGATCGGAGCTGACAAAGCTGGTAGAATGTGTATCGGAGCGAAGTTTGTTCGAGGATACGTCCTTGATGATAAAGAGCAAGTATTTGGATCTCAGTTACCGCATCGTGTGGTAGCTAAGACATCCAATGGTTACAAGTTAGTGACTCCAACAGAAGCTTATAAAAATAACTACGTTGTATCTGATTGGGGAGAAGTACCAATGTATCGCAGATGGACTCAGAGGGAGGTGGCTTAGATGAATGCTGGAATATTTAAGGGAATAGAAAATGATATAATGGGAATCGAATACCAGACAACAGTTTCCGACAATACTGGTCACATTGGCCCGGATGGGAATTATGTGTCTGGGAAATTGGTTAGGGAGACAAGAATATTCTCTTATCCCGTGGGCGGAAAAATCCGAGATACCTTTTTCCGAGGGTTTGGTCCACGGGAAGGCACGATAGGCTTTGTGCCTGATATGCCAAAAATCGGGCAGAAGGTTAGGTACGATGGTCCAGCGCCTGACATGGCAGGGCATTTGATGGTAGATGTCTATCCAGATGCGGTAGATGAAATCGCCCAAAAACTTACACAGAGCCGCGTAATCAGTTTTCAAAACCAGAAGATTGAGTCCGAACATAACTGGGCCGGTTACAGCCCTGCGAACGGGTTATTCTGGGTCAATGGAGAAAACTTTAAAACGGCTGCGGAAGCCGTTGAAGAGATGGCCAAACATGGCTTAGAGAACTGGGTCGAAATGGATCAATGCATCGACAACGAAGAGGTGGCCTAGATGACCAAAATACCTTTAAATGAATTGAATAAAATACTATCAGAACATCTACATAAACCTATAGAAATTACTGGATTCTATTCGGGCAGAATTGGATTTGAAGAACATACAGAATTGTACGTCGGAGATACATTTTCATTGGAAGTCGAGTAAATGAGACAAATGATCCAGAACAAACAGTTATCTTTTCCTTTATTTCGGGCAAAGATAATTGAGGCGGCAAATCCATTTCGGTCTGTAGTAATCCGTTTGCTACTATACCATGAAAAGTATTATTGGGTTGCCATGATGGACTTTGAGCATGAGCACGATGCTTATTATGTAGGGAAAGATCTGAAAGAAGCAATCGAAGCTTGGGAAGATGAAAAGGATTTGTGGTAAATAAATAAGTAATACAATAAGTAATACCGTTCTAACATCCTTTTAAGCACGTCTTATCTCGCGATAGCAAGTATTTTACTATACTATTATATAATTAATTGATTGTCTTAGAGCTTAAAATCAATTAAATTTTCATAGAAGTTTTCTACCAAAACCTTTAAATACACTAATAATGTAATTACCTTACATGATAATCATAAATAAAGATCCAGCTCAAGTTATTCCGGATATTTGTGAGCAGGACATAAACCGGAAATTGATTATTTCTTCGGTAAACAGCAGTGGGTGTCATTTTGTCAGCTACCTACTAAAGGAAGATAACTTGATATATGAACGGGGTTGTGACATAAAACGGAGTCAAAACTATATTTGTGAATGGCAAGATTCGTTTAATAGAAATAATAAATCTATTATAGAACTTATGATAAAAGAGTGGCGCGATCAAACTGAATGTCGATTAAAATACTTTGTAGTTGAAAATAATAAAGATTTTGATTACATATTAAATATGTTTAATGTGCAAAATGATTTCAAGAATGAATTAATAGCAACTTGGAATCAGATACAGAAAAATAATGGAGTAATACTATGAGAGCCCGAGAAATTAAACCAGGAATGCCAATACGGATAGAGGATCATTTTGGTCGGAATGCTACCGGAATTGCGGGACAATGTTTTAAGGACGAAAATTATAGATATGCATTTTGTAACGTGATATTCGCAGATGGCCACGTATATCCGGTTTGCGTGACCAAGATAACAAGATATGTCCAACGAACCAGAACGATCGCAATAGATTTTGATAATTTGGTAAGAAATGTATCACAACGGATTCATACAACATACAGTGTAAATGGCTGGCAGTGATAATGCTACGATTTTATATAACTCCAAATATGGGAATACCAGTCATCCAACGGTGGCAGAATGATCACTGGATTTTTGATAGGTGGCCGACTAATGAAGAAATTAAGGAAGAAAAAATCCTTTGTGTTTGCGAATTAAATTCTAATATCAACTTAAATGATAATGTATTAGAACATACTAGATTCAATGCTAACGTATTACTGGATTATAATTTATATAATATAGATAAGGCTAACGAACTTGATGATAAGATGAAACATGCTATTTGGCTCACGGTAAAACCAAGTCCGTTAAAAGGAACGTTTACGAAAATAGATGATATAAGATTTCCAATAATTACCGATAGCCAAGTATATATACATAATGAAAATGATCACGTTCATAAATATTTAGTAACTCAGTTAGAAATCGAATCTAGTGCAACTCAAGGCAATAAAGGAACCGATCATACCTGGGTTGGTTCTGATTACGATGGTGGCTATTGTCCTAGAAGATGCCGATGTCCATGCTGCGGGAGGTCATATTAATGCCATCTTTTCGTAATCCGTCGGATGCCTGGCATTATGCCTTAGGTCAAATAGAACACTATGGCAATAATATTATAACAGAAGATGGTCAACTTATCCGTGAATTACTTAATCTAAGTTTGACCATTAAATATCCATTAGAAGGATATCCAGTTAAAGGTAGTGGATGGGATATAGCAGCTCTTGATTTATACGCCGAGCAACTTATGAATCCTGAAAATACTGGCTTTGATTACACGTATGGTAATCGATTACGAGCCCATGAATGCATATTCGATGATCCAGAAGACTGTTTATCCGTTATTGAATGGGACCAAATAGAAATAATCATCGGTAAGCTCAAAAGACAGCCAACAAGCCGAAGGTGTGTAGCAATCACTTGGTATCCAGATATAGATATTGTAGCAGAACATTCGCCATGTTTAATTATGTTAGATTTCCTAATAAGGCAAGATAAATTGTATACTACAGCAATTTTTAGATCTCATGATATTGGCCGAGCGTACATCGCTAATATATATGGTCTAGGGAAATTGCAAAAATATATCGCTGATCAACTAGGTATTGAATCAGGCGATTTAACTACAATAAGTATATCCGCTCATTATTATATCGTATAGGAGACTGATTTATGCATTATGATAGTTATTATCCGTTACGAATACATCTAGAATCAATACCAAATCCATCGTACAGTATTACTATTAGGAGAATATGGTAATGAAACATTCTGAATGCCAGATTGGTATACCCGTAATGCATGGGTGTAGTTCAGGTAACAAATTTTTCCCTAGTGGCATCGAAGGTATTGTTAAGGAATTGCGTAAAATCGTTACTATCGAAAAGGGTAGAAAACAATATACCATCGAATTTGGCAAGCGTAAGGCATACTTCCAAGAAATTAAAATAACAGACTGGTATGCTACAGTTACGCTAACTGACGGCGATAGCATTGAGATAAATATAGAAAATTTGAAAATAAAACCACGGAGATGATTACATTGAAGGAAATTAAAGTAAGTGATCATAGTACATTGCCGCGAATTGTGGGTGACCAAATAACGATCGAAGAAGCCAAGAAACGGTGCCTTTCAGGACATTACATGATAATGACCATTGTCAACAATACATGGTATCAATTAATAACGTTATCGTCTACCGGGCATGTTGAAGTATTAGAACAACATCATGGATCAAATAAATTCACGAAAACATGGGAAAACACAACATTTGAACTTTTCGTAGCTCATATAGTTAGTATGTATCCAGCTACTGAATTCTATCTCATTGAAGGAATACAAGATATATTCCAGATTATTAAAGACCGTATTCCGAATTGGCTACCAACCGAATACCAAAACCTATAAATACAGATAGCTATATTACATTTTTATGAGAATGATAATTGCTAATCCAGCTCACGAAATACCGAACATATCAGAAAAAGATATTAAGAATTCTATAATAATTGCTGTAATATATACACTTGGTATAATAGAAGCAGCATTTGTATATTATACGATATCACCTGATAATAAGATAACATTGAATTGGTATGGCGGTCATGCAAATAATGATATGGAAACCGGGTATCCTTGGAATTGGGAATCAGATCATAGTTTGATAGAATTCTTATCTAAATGTTGGACAAGGTGGTCAGATAATTATTCTATTATAATGTATGTCTGTGAAAATACCACGGAAGTCGAGACAGTAGCCAATAAATATATAAAAAGTGATATATTTAAACTTAAATTCATTAATAAGGCAAAGGAGGTCTTCAAATGATTATTATAGACAAGCCACCATACAAAACAATTCCAAATATTACAGAAAAACATATGTATAAATCATTTATAATATTAGAACTACCATACCATGTTGCGTTTTTAACAAAACAGAAAGACGGCAACACTTTATGGTTGAACTGGTTTGGCCGAGATATTCGATACGGCGAAGAAGGTAGCATATGGGGATGGAGAGCAAATACTAATCTAATTACGTTTCTAATTAGATGCTGGAGTCGTTGGGAAACAAATGAATATAATGGAGATAATATTATTAAAATATACGTATGCGAAAATATAAATGAGGTATATTCCATAATCAATGATTTAAGTAGAAAATTAACTGATACTTTCAGGGAAATAATCGTAGCAAACGCAGAGGAGGTCTTCCATGATAATCATTGATTACAATCCGGCTAAACAGATACCACCAATAGTTGAAAAGGACATCAATACCAAGATAATATTGTCAGTATTCAAGGAATCTAACCTATTCATGGCAATAAAACATAATAATAAGTTTACATGGTTTGGTTGTGACTTAAATAGTGTGTGGTCTATTAATAGAACTCCGAGCATAACAATTCACTGCATGAGTACAAGTTTAATAAATTTATTAATCGATGATTATAATTCATGCAATGGAAAGGTTGTATTCTATGTACTCGAAGATATATTTGACGTGGCATTTATCGAAATCAAGTATAACTTACAGGAAGTAAATACAAAATTGCTAGAAATGTTACGAGAACGCGCTAAAGAAGTCTTTCCGAGGTGAAGTAATGATTATTATTGATCGAAATCCAGGCAATGTAGTACCCGAACTAACCGAATCCGACATTCAAAAGAATCTTATAGTAGCAACTATGTATAGTACAAATATGGGCGGGCAGTTAGTTACCTATGTTACCGAATCATGGATACATCCCGTATTCGCGGCTATGCATTAAATTGGTATGGTGGGAAAATAACAGATGATAAATTATACCTATGGAATCACAACGATTACCATAATGGTAACTTACTAAAGTTCGTCACTAAAAGTTGGAACAGTTGGCTACAATCCAATCCCATTATCTATGTATGTGAGACACCACAGGATATTATGGACTTATGCGAAACTATAAACCTAACAAATGCTAATATAATTACGGAACTTCTAGAAGCACTACGTAATGCTCGTGCTTCTATATATTAGCCAGTCCAGCCGCCACCAACACGTATAGCGTGCCTGGGCATTTTAGGTAATAATGCAGATCTATGAGTATTAGATAAATAAAATAATGCTTGCGTAAGAGAGTCTACAACGTCGTCGTACCGACCCGTCGGGAACGCAGCAATTTCTTCAAGCGCATCGTGTATCCAAGGAGCATTAATAGGCATCGGTATCCATACGTTACCGGCTTCAATATATGGAGTGATAGCTTGTGCTCTAACAACTTTACCGCCCTGTGGTTCTACGGGTATAATACCAGGTATCTGGTGTTTGAGCATAGTGATAATACCAGGACCATTAGCCTTATCTTCTATGAGTTTTGCAGAAGATAATTTCCATTTACCGCTCAATGTCTGGATAGCTTGCATAGTAGCAATGATATCCATACGGGCTCGTACTTGATCCAAGAGATAGAAGTCAGCTCCCTTCTTGCCCCATACTTGTCCGACAACAAAATCGGTATTTGCATTATCTTTGAAAGTAGCATCCCAAGACTGTATTACAATATCCATAAGTTTTTCAATGTCTTGTGGATTCTGTTTATAGAACTGATTTCGGCCCGTTGTGGCTAAGGAGTCTCCCCACCAGCCCCGGTTAAATATAAGACCGCCAGCTGGAGCCGGTCTCTGTTGATATAGGGACGACCACGTATAAGAGCCAGCACTGATTTTCGTGGCTTCTAGATCAGTTGCTGTACCAAATCGCCAAGGCCATAGAGACTCCCCAACTTTTCTTGGATCCTCAGGCTCTAATGGATCCTCTGCGATCATAGGAAACTTTAGGATAGTCCATTGTTCAGCTGCTGGATTTGAAGCTGCTAAAGATAAGAGACGACCAACTAAGTCATCGGAATGCCAACGAGTCAACGTAATTAATATCCGGGCATCTAAATTAAGACGTCGTGTATAAAAATCGTTGATATACCAATTGTACGTGGTATTCCTAATGGTTTCGGATTCTGCGTCATGTCGTCCTCGCATGGGATCATCTATGATACCGTAGTAGAATCTCTTACCTGTAATAGACCCACCAACACCAGCGCACTTATAGTAACCTTTATGACCTATTATTTCGAAGACATCTCGATTTCTAGCAGCTGACGACCCAACTAAACTATTTCGGCTATTTCTACCTGATAAGACAGAGTCTGGAAATATTTCACGGTAGCGTTCGCTATCCATGATGCGCTGTACGTCAATATTCATATCGGATGCTAGAGAAGCTGCATATGACGTAGCCATAATACCAACGTCAGGATTATGTCCAAATATCCAAGCTGGTAATCTACGGGATACTAGTTCGCTCTTTCCGCTACCTGGCGGCATGAAAATCATGAGACGTTTTAAGTCGCCAAATGCCCAGCGTTCAAGATATTTGCATATAATTTCGTGATGCCAGTTCACGTTGTAGGTCGGTTCGGTGTACTTAGTAAAGTACAGTAACGACCGCCTAGCTAATTCCTGTTGGATCTTTGCTGGTTCGAACTTTTTCGAATATTCCGTCAATTGTTTTGAGTTCATCTATGCTCAACTTGCTATAGTCTATCTTAACTTCTAGGGGGGCTTCCTTGTCTCCAGAAATGGTATTGTGATCGCTTTGCTTGAGATACTGTTTACCTAGCCAAATGCACATCGTTACGTTACCGCTATTGGCTATTTCCCATTGCTTGTGGCGTAGACTGGTCTTACCGACTTCGTAGCCATCTTCCAGAGCTTGCTGTAGCAATTCATCTTTGCCTTTGCGTGCTGACAACCAACTATAGTCGGCATCTATAGTGGCCGCTATTTCTTTTTCAGTACATTGCAAGGAAGCAAGTCTTTTAATAAGTTCGTAATCTAATTCTCGTGTTTTTCTTCCCATATTTGGGTTACCTCGTTTAGCCAAAATGTATTTATAATCGTAAGTTAATGGAGTATTATGAAAGAATTGAAGTTAGGACCAGATGGCATACTACCAATCATGGAAATTGACTTGGAAAACAAGCCAATAATATTATATTATACATATAGTAAGGAAGTATTTATGTTAATAAGATTGCATAAGGGTGGTTTCTTCCGTAGCGAAAGAACAAACGATATTTATTATGCTGATGAAAATATATATCAAGTAATTACTAAATGTTTGCAATCAAGATATCGATTCGCTTTATCAAACGTCATTCAATTTGATTCACTTCAAGAATTTGATGAATTTTGCCATAATCAAATAAAGGCATAGCAAGTATTTTACGTTATGGAGGTGTAACATATGAAAATAATGATTCCAAAGACGCGACAAAACTTCGAGTTGTCAGAAAACACTGTCAGTATAACGAAAATTGATACAAAAAAAATAATAGTATTGTCTGGATTGTATACATCCGCACTGGGCTTATTAACAAAAATACCAAATGGGCATTGGACTCTAATCGACATGCTACAAGCAAACAACTTTTGGGATATTACATCAGATAACCCTATCGATGTATTTAATTGTTTTAGTGATCCTGACTGGCAAATCTTACAATTTGAAGACCGCTATGAATTTATGACTTGGCTAAAACATAATATGCCAACTATACACAATTAACAAGTCCTAGATCTTTCTTCAACTTTTCTTTATGTTGTATTTGTTCTAATGTCATATTATCTTTTTCCAAAATCGTCGGTACATGTAACTGAGTCAAATCTCTAATGGTTCGAGTAGGAAGTTCACGGTCAAACTTCTCAATGTTCATTAGGATGTTTCCGAGACCATTACTCTTGCAAATTTCGCAATACGTGGTATTGTCTTTAAAAAGTTTTTGAATGTTTCTCGAATTTACAAGACCATGCACCGGAATAGACTTTTTGGTCCTACAATTAGGACACACTAAAATAAGTTTCATGACGAATTACCTACAAAAAGCCGTATATCGGGTTCTCGCCATGCTGTAATAAGAACTCCAACATCAAACGGATGACAATACGTTTTAATTTTTTTTAATAAACTATACGCTTTTTCATATCCTCGAATGCCTTCGCCTGAAACGCTACATTTTATATATCCGATCGTAGCTCCTTTTTCAAATTCAATACTATCAATGTTTTGATTGTTTTGTATAATATCGTATATAGTATATAAATTATCCAATAATTGAATGTGAGTATGTACTACATATCGTTCAATTGGCGCCATATCAAACCCTAAACGAAATCTGGTAACCACGTCCAGGCACCCTATGCTTACTGAAGTCCTTTACGGTCGGACCAGTACTCAACGTATATAGACCGGGATCAAGTAAGCCTTCCCAGGTAAATGATCGATTACCATGTTGACTTCTGGTGTCTAGATAAGGTTCATTTTCTTTGTATAGTGTCCAATCTTTTTGACCACCAGACGCAAACATCCGGTACGTGTGGTCACTGATACCGCCCAGTAATTTGGAAATCTTGATAGTGCCGGATTCTGTTCTACTTACAGTCAGGTCCTCGAATTTCAATATTACTTGTTCGGTAAGTTGGGGTTGCTCTTGTACTAATTCTATTCCTTCTTGTACTTCATCTTCCATTCTTTTTCTTGACATAGTATTTTACTCTCCTACTCTGTTTCTATTAGCCATTCGAGTTTAACGATATCTCTTATGTTTCCTGGCTGTACATTAGAAAATAATTCTACTTGTAATTGTAGTATATTTGATGATATCCGTATGGGATCGAAGCCTAAATTCATAGGATTTTCTCTAGTAAAGTGCGAAAACTTTCTACTGTATTTCATTGGGTTTCCAGTAAGTCCTATTATTCCAGTTGATTGTTCGTAGTTTTTGCGTGGCACACCAGACGATGTCTTACCGTCAAGTAGTATAGTTGGATAATCGTTAACTAGTATATTAAATCCCGGAATTTGAGATAATTGTGTTGGATAGCATTTTATTGTTACTATTTTTTCATTATTAATACTATCGGTATGTAAACATAGTACAATATTTTTAGTATACGAATAATTTGGTTCTTCTTGTAGAGTTGGTATTACGCAATATGCTGACTGTAATGGATAAGAAGAATCCATGGTACAATACATAAAGTTTCCATTACATATATTTGTTTCAGTACCTGGATACGGTCCATTGATTTCCATAAGATCAAAAGAATTGTATAGTCCTGGATAACTACGTAATTCCGATAAAATATAATTAGTCATATATATAATCATCGTCCAAAATATACGATATACCTGTACTGTCCAGATAATTATAGTAACTGTCCAACAGGTAACTTAGTGGATCAGTTGACATATGGTAACAGCAGTCCTTGTCGCAAAAATCATAAGGGAAATCTCCTGTAAATAGACCATACCGAGCATACTCTTTTGTTACTTCACGAAGTTCGCGTTTCCAGTCTTGCCGTCGTCTACTTCTCAGCCGCCAATCTTTCCAGCCGCGCATTCGACCCCACTGTTGCCAGGGATGATAGTCTCCAGCCATATACTTGAAAAGATTTTGCTCCGATATCTTATTAGATGTAATCCAACCTTTGTAGCCAGGACCTAACCTTAGGGGATGCTTATTGTAAGCTCGAATAGTTTTGGTCACAATAGATTACCTCAGTATTCTAACATAGTTTGTTAATTTTCGTTCTATAAATACTTTTTGGTTACGTTATTTCTGTTGTTCGGCTTCTCTCTTACATTTCGGACAAAGTTTTGATGTCCCATGTTCGGGTATTTTCGTACCGCACCGGATACATTTCCTGATTTTAATCAACTCCTCAAGTTTTCTCTATAAATTGTCGGTCTATTCTAGTCGTTCCACATTCTCGGCAAGTCACAACCGTAGAAACCGTATTCATAAATTTACCACTGTATGTTTCTTGCGTAATCTCTACGTTGGCTGTCCAACACGTATGACAACGGTCCTTACAGGTATCAATTAACGAGTGACCTAAGTTCCGTAAGGCTTTTTCTGCATTATCTCCAATGCCTTTTGCAACGGTCGGAATTTCAGCGATGCATTTGCCAAGATTCCAGTAGATTCTAATCTTTTCGTACACGCGGTATTACTTCCTGAGGTTATTGTAACAAAGTCCACAATATGATACAGTTTGTCCGTCATTGATATTATATGTCTGTAGCATTGCGCACTTACAATGACATAGTACTGGAACTTCTTTTCCAATGCTTAGGAACGGACAAATTGTTTCTCCGAAAATTATAATAGACATACTAAACTAGCCTAAACCGTATGTTTCGGTTTTATTAACCGATTTATATTATATTCGATATCAGAAACATGTATTCTCGGAACTTCTATGTCAAAATAAATTGATCCAGATTCGCCTTTCCAAGTACTTAACCATGTTCCGTACCGTGTTTTTAACAATTCATAATGTGCGAATACGTCAGGATCATCAGGTCGATAGTTAATACCGATAGTAACTATTCTATTGTCTTCTGGTGTAATTCTAAACCATCTAACAGACGGAAATCCACTACTTGGCTTAATTTTTCTATAGTTATGTGTGCCTGGAGCAATTATCATAATTAATATCTCCCGTTGGAATCGATTACGGTGATAACTCCGTCTTCAATGACAGCGTATCTATAACGGTCTGGCCCAAATCCGACCTTACAATATGGGTCGACTGTATGATAATTAGGATACTCTGTTCCAACGTATGCAAGCCAACTCGGAGGTGTATGTCCGACAACTTGCTTAAGTCCTGCTTTCGGAGCATACCATTTTGTAGGTCTGAACCAGAGAGGTGTTTGATCTCCCCACATTTCTTTAAGTGACATGCTATTTAGATAGTCAGAAATTTCTTTGACAGTTGTTATGTCTTCATTAAAGTAATTGTCGTAAAAGAATTGCGAAAGACCTGCGTGACTGATTAAAATATCGTCTTGCCAGGTTGATATACTAAATTTGCTGGTAATAGAATTTAATTTTTCGTAGACTTCGTTGTCGTAGGCCGTTATCGGCGATATCCGTTGGCTCAGTTTTGGTGCTAAGTCGTGATTTCCCCAAAGGAGTTCTATGTCATTTTCCAAAAGTGCATCCATGCATTCTAAAGGATGGAATCCGATGTCAAGAATATCTCCAGAAAATATTGCACGGTCCCATGACTTGGTGTGCTCTAGGACGTTTGTAATTAGGTCTGGACGCCCATGGCAATCACTGAAAATTATAGTCTTCATTAGTTCACTCCGTAATGCTAGCAATCAGAATCGAACTGATCTCCGAATGTTCTTGGAAGGCCAACTTGCTAGCTAAATAAAATAAAATTAAAGTAACTTTAGGTCTTTAAATAGTTTTTGGTTACTCTCGTTTTTAATAAAGCCAACGCAAGTCCTAGTACCGGCAGGAACTTCAGTTAGACCGGCGTCTCGAACATAGATAGAATCGGGTTGATTACATAAAAATTCAAAATAATCATGAGGAGCTTTCAGGACAACCGACCGACCAAGTACTTTACCTTCGCTTAGCATCATAGCGACGTGTGATACTTGGGCTGCTATCTTGCCTTTGGAAAGGCCCAAACTAGAGTCTATAACGTATATAAAAGTTTTGTTTAGATCTACTTCAAATCCGAATTGATTCATACTTAGCCTCCTATTAGTTTGTTCCTAGTTTGTTCTGAATCCATCTATCAAATTGTTGTGATAAATCTAACTGGACTCCATATATTATTATGAGAATAATAGTAAGCATAACACCAAATATAGTAATATTATTACTTACTATTTGATAAAGAATAAATAATATGGTTATAAATGGCATTATAGTTAAATACATGAACATGATACTTATTTCGAGTAATTCTCTCATGACCTTACTAGCCGATTTCGATATAATTGAGATTAATGACAGTATGATCACCTCTACTTTTACTTACTTGCTAACACTATTTATACCTATTGGATGAGATGCTCGGGATTTGAACCCGATTCAGTTTGCAACCTTTCCCATTCGGCATAGATCCACCCAAGATCGGCGGGGAATCGAACCTCTTAGCCACATCTCACGCCAATGTCCAGATTCGAACTGGAGACCCTTTCAGATAAAGCGCATTGATAATCTAGTAGTCGTGAAGGGATATTTTTCGGGGTCGCTAGATATCAATTATCTTACTCAGTGCCATTCCGCTTGACTACATTGGCAACGCCTAGAGGTAGAGTCGAACTACCCAACGTGCTACTCGACTTACATGGTAGGAATAATCCTATACTTCACGAATTACAGTCGCACACGCGAGCCATCTTCTAGGCAACTTAGCCGGTACGCCTTTCGACGTCCGGGTTACATACAATTCTAATCGCTTATCAACAACTATACGTTTTATAATATGTTTAATGCCTTTGATCACATTTGGCACTGAATGCCTGGTTCTATAGGGTTCGATCTCCGGCCACATTACGATACAATCCTGCAGGGATAACTATATGTCGTGCTAACAGCGTACTCGGACTGAATATGTCCTTATGGGTGTTGGCCGTATGGCCGCAAGGTTCCTGAATCACGACACCTACTACGAACCTTTATTCGGTTACGGCTAGGATTCCTTCATTAGCAATTGTACTACATAATGCCACGAGTACTTCTAACCGTAATTAAGTAAGCCGGATTCGAACCGGTCGTCTTTGTAAGACTTTCCCTCTGTCGGCTTCCTGCCCAATACCTAACGATGTTCTGAATTCATTTACGTCAGATATGCTAGTAGATTCTCATAAGCGGTCATCACTAAAGTTTGATCACTATATCCAATCCCTTTAACATATCTAGTCTTCTAGTCTTTGCCGCATCCGCCGCGCCACCAAACATATTCTAAGACGTTTGGAATCTTTACGTCGATTAACGACGCATGCTAGGTGCAGGATTTGAACCTGCGAACCCCTATGGGAAGAGATCTTAAGTCTCTCGCGTTTTCCTGACTTCGCTAACCTAGCTGGGCTCCGTTATACCCTACCCACCTCTAATAGCCTTTTGAGCTATCTTACCATTGGCACGGAGCTCACACCAAGGCCCGATACGATTTTAGATTACTTCTTCAAACTGAGGAACTTCATTGAAGTTGACATAATGAGTCGGATCTTTTTTCATTAATTCTGATGTAACTTTTTCAGCATTTTTCTGGGTTGTTGTTACTCCAATTACTTTCCAGTTACCTGAAACCAAGTCCACTTGCCATAATGCAAACATTATATCAACTCCGAATACTTATAGTTCTTTATTCGTATATAAAGGTTTTGGTAAGGGTTACTAATTCGTAACCCATCCCCAGACGCCATTCTTCCCGAGCTTGTAGATGTCATTCATATGGCTTGCAGGCAAATAAGTGATCACGCTAGCCATTGCAAGATCATCATTGTTCTTGAGGCCAAGCTCTCCGAGAGCAACTTGCTCCTTTGTTGGTACTACATAGTATGCCGTATGGATGCCGACGTTACCGCGATCATTCAATACCACATCGAATACAGTATCTCCGGTAGCTAGTTCAATAATACCTTCGTTCTTAAGTGTCTGTCCGAAGACATTAATGAACTTTAGGTTACCGACAACGGGCTGTCCGGGATTAGTGACAGTGACCTTGTCTCCCGTCGGGTCAATTATAGAGATATACGGAGCCCCTTTCCCGAATACATCGCTGTTGTAAGAGACTCCAGCAGACGCAATTCCGAGCACGATACCAAGGGCCATTACAAGCCCTGTCAACTGTCTAAGTTTTGTCATTTTTTATCCTCTCCAAGTTTTTCTTAACAATAACTAGTAGTTGCTATTCGTATTTAAAGGTTTTGGTTAGCAATAATAAATGAAATAAGTGCTACTATCCAAATATCGAATAACAGTCCTATGATAAATCCAGCATCTTTATGACCATACTTTTCACCTACTAAGTAAGTCATACTAGGCAATAGAAAAAACCCAAAAGCCAGTATTAAAAATCCTACTAATATAATTACTAGTATACCAGCAGAAATCGCAGCTTGTATTACACTATACAATGTTACTACCTCCATTCAATACATGTAAAGCAGCTTGATATTTATGCATCATTCTTTCCTGATCCAGTATTGGAAGACCTTGCATTCTAGCCGGAGACATATTATCCCGGATGTCAGCTAACTTTACAGCACGAGCATTCCCGGTTGGGTCTTCTAGGATACGTTGCCAATACTTCGGATTCGGTTCATTTCTTGGATGAGTAAGATATACTACACTTTCTGTTATTTCTCTACTTTCTGTGAGCCAAAATAAGTCTACTTTAGTTGCGTCTGTGTCTTCTAATACGTCGTGTAAGACAGCAATGCATCTCTGTTCTTCTGTTTCTAAAGATAAGTCAGACATTACTCGTAATGGATGTAAAATATAAGGCAAGCCGACTTTGTCTAACTGTCCGGAATGCTTTTGTATTACAAAAATTATGCAGCGGTCTAATAAGCTAAATTCCGACATCATTCACTCCTCAATGTCTCTTACCTTACTTATGATTTCATTGACCAAACAATCGTCTATTCCATCCACAGAATTAGTAAAATCATCTGCACGGAGATCTCTATTCAGGATATATAATATTTCGGCTTGAATGGTAGATTCGGTAATATTCCATGTAGCATTTCCAGGAAGAAATTGTGTTCCGAACTGATTACCCGCATCGTCTCTTGTGTTTGCATGGATAAATTCTTCCTTGAAATAAGATCCGTGATGTTCTTTCATCCAATCAAGTTGGTATCGAATTTTAAAAATCTTTTTAGTCATTTAATCACCTCAGTATCTTTATTGTTTGTAATGTATGTGCAGTTCAATATACGGACTCTTCTCTGGATCAGTAATTGATATTCTCCTGACGCATGTCGTAGTACCAGGACGTACTGTCATTTTCCGTATTTCCATTTTATCTGCAAGCTTACGCAATTCATCTGGCGTTGTTTTCCAGTTGATTATCGTTTCTACCCATCTGTTTATCATCAAGTAGTATAGCACGTACAAGAATAAATAGTTTTTGGTTAGAAATTTTACGAATATTATAAAAAAAGTATTGGTACCAAACTATTGCAATCGTCTTGGTACCGAAGTTGAATGTACTTTATAGACTGGTTTGATAGGTCGCGGAGTATTAGATTCTTCTCTAAATGCAATGCGCAAATAGATAGCAGTTTCGGGTTCCACGTAGTCTAACGCATCTGTTTCCGTGAATGTTTGATTACTTGATCCAGAAAGTCCAATTCCGCCACCAACTAAGTTACCTGCGTTTGCACAACAAGACACGTTACTAGAGAATAATCCTTTCCTGGAGACGTATCCTCCCGTTGCAGAATTATTGAATGTATGGTCGTCATAAGTAATAGTATAGTTATGTCCATCATCATAATAATTATCGTTTTCTGGATACACAATATTTGGATGATATGGCCAGGTCCACGATACATCAGAAACTTGTATTGACCGTACTTTATGATTACCAGGTTTCCAGACGACTTTAATCAAACCATTATCGTCGGAATTAGGATCCAGCCCTATTTGTTGTGCTTCAGAACTGCCATTACGGTAAGCAGTAAATTTTCCTGAGTCATGTATCGGATGTTCTAGAATGACCGTTTGTCCTGCAGGAACGTGATAAGTTCCGACATATTCGCCTTGAACGTAGACCTCGCAGTCCGAAGGAGTCCCACGACCATTATATTTATGCGCGTTATGTAAAGAAATTCTGAAATTCTGTCCGTGCGAGAGGACAACGTGCCCTTCGCTATTCTCTTCTTTTGCTTCGGGAATTGTTACCCGAAATCCATTTAGTTGCATTTTGTTTTCTCTCCATATCGAAAGCCTTTTTTGGCAATCGGAGTGTCCCTTATGGGACAACAATAAATACCTCCTAAAAAATAGTTGAAAGAGTTTTCTACTTCTTTGGTTTTGGCTCAGGTTTTGGTTTACATTTACCCACGCTAGTTACCTCCTATTTTGAACGGCTTGTTCTGACCTTTGTTCATACCGAACAGTAATTCGCGAATAGCCATTAAATGTAGTGCATCGGTACCAAATTTGTCTCGCCATGCTTCACGACTAAGTTTACCGCCGGTAGGGGTGGCAAACGTGAAGCCTTTCCGGTGTTGCTTGAGGACCGCTTTATAAGAATTTGCATTAATCACAACGTCAATGATATCCATGGTGTTCTTATCATATTCAGATACTTTGACTTGTCTCGTGCCTTCTTCACTTTCGGCGTCTAGGATAACAACAGCTTTCACAAGTTTCCAGGCATAAATACCAGGCATTCCGCTCAAACCAACTGGTAGGTCATCTCCTTCTCCGGACCACGGTACACATTCTAACCAATTTTCTTCAATTGTAGCCATAGTTTGTATATCTCCATTATTTTTATAATAACGATAATGCATTCAATAATTGTAATTCTAGCTCCGGCTTATTCTGTTCACGACATCGCGCTATAAGTCTATTAGCTAACTTAACAAGGTACGTTGGATTACTGTTAGTGTATTTTGCATTAGCAATCAAGTCAATTAGAGAAGTGACGCGAGTTTCCAGATCTAAACTAACGGTATGCTCGTAAGGCTTCTCAATAACAATATTTTTATACTCGCGGATGGGATTTAGTTCGGGAATCTCGTAAAGTTCGACCCAGAATCTTGCGTCGTCATCGAGTAAATTCTTGTCAATGAAACCTTGCAATGTTAAATAATTAAAAGAAGTCATATCATGGTTCACACTCCAAACCTAGTGTCATACAAAATTTACGTGCAAACAATAACAATTCAAATTCTTTTATCCAAAATCTACGATTTCCATTTGTTCTGGAATGACAAACATCACATAAAGGAACTAAATTATATATATTATTATTTTTTTTATTATAATCTATATGATGAACAGATAAGCATCTATTGTTTTTACTATTTGATTTATTGCATATAAAGCATTTGTGATCATATAAATCACGAATTGTTTCTTTCAGATATGAATTAAATTCATGACTATAAGGCTCAAAACTTTTACCGCCGTGCCAATTATGATTATCCGGACCAAATAAATGATATGCTTTATGACTTTTAGCTGATTTTAAAAGCTGTTCGGTAACAAACTTTCTGTATTCTGTATCGAGCCATCGTTCTTTAGTTAAGTCACTTAAATATTCTCGTCTTTTATCGTTGTCTTTCCAAGAACGTTTAACAGATTCACTGTGTTTTAATCTCACTTCTGGCTTAGATATTGCTGCTATGGTAGCACTTCTTTGTTTTTCACAATATTCTTTATTTTCATAACGAAGTTTTAGCATATCCGACATCCGTTTTATTCTCGGAATTATTCCAAATTTGTTAGCCCATGAAATGATAGTTCCTACTGAACAGTGAGCTTCTTTAGCTATATCAAGTTGTTTGATTGTTATATCATCGTATTTATATTGTAACCATTCTTTGTTTTTATACAACAATTCTTTTTTTGGTATTAGTTTATAACGTTGTCGGCCATTTGATATAGCAATATTTCTTTTTGGTATATCATAATAATCAACAAACCTCATTATCGTAGATACACAGCATTTTGCTATCGTACATAGTTGTTTTAATGTTAATATTGAATTTGAATAATAATCGATTAACCATTGCTTATCTTTAAAAAGAGGATAAGTATAATCTGACATATTTATATCTATCCGTATGAAACGTGACTTGAACTATCTGTACATACTTCTTGATTCGAAGATGTAGCTTTAGCAGCTTTTTCTCTAGCTTGAGCTTCTTGAGCAGTTTGAATTGCAAAGTCTATAGTAGCTTTCTTAATGTTATCAAAGGTTTCAAGATCAAGATCGTTTTCAAAATCGAAGATGCTAACGTCCTGGGACATTATAGTACCGCGAACAATTTTAGTCTTGCCACCAAGTTCTTCAGTCCATATAACATCTAGTCCTGCCATAGAATTGGGTTTGAAATTATCAACCCACCACATGTTACCACCGGCTTGAATCATATAGCGGCGTGGATTATCAAGAGGTTTTTCTCCAGTACATTCCGGACAGTCACAACTCTCTGTATTATCCGTATTATTAGACTCTTGCCAGGCTTCCAAGAAGTCATCAATGAATGCATCTAGACGTTCATCAAGAACAGAAAGCATATTGTCCTTAAAGGCATCTAGATCTTGCTGTGTTATAGCCTTCTGTCTCTTCGGTTTCTCTATTATTTTTTCATTAGTATCAGACATCGTATTCTCCTAAAGTTTCCTGACTTACATGAATTCATAATTATAATTTTCTTGATTTACTATAAGCACGTTGGTAGTATACGTCAACTGCACCATCGTCGCATTCAGATTGCTCGTTGAAGTAAGAATCTCGGATAGATCGTTTACCATTGGACTTATTAAATGACAAGTTGCGTTCGGATATTACCGATAGAGTATCGCATACTAAGTAACAGACCGTGCAAACAAGGTCGCCACGTTCGTCGCGTTTAAGTAAACCACCGCATTGGTCGCATAGGACGGGACTCTCTTTAGTCCAGTACTCGTTGCATCCAACCACGCTGCTATATTCTTCGCAACTTCGGCTAAACTTGGATAAAGAAGCTCGTTCTCGAATATAATTTTGCTTCTCTTGTTCCGAGTCGAACGTCACAATCTTTTTTTTATTAATCAAAATAAATAGTTTAGTATTTTTTACGTTACTGCTTTCATGACGGTCTTGTTGTATCTTAATATAACACGGCTTACAATACGTATGGAGCTTACTATCGGTATCATCACGGCTATATGAATTTTGGTTGCTTAGTAATGCTCCACACTGTTTGCAGACTGAAAACATCCGTTTTAACCAAATCTCTATGCAACGTTCCGTAGGTAAATTACTTTGAATGACAATTGGTTTCTTCACGTAGGATCATTTCCTGAAAAGAGTGGTATAACTAAGTTAATATAAATAGGTAATAAAAATGTTTAAGTATATAAAGGTTTTGGTTGGCAAAAAATAATTTAATAATATCTACTGAAGTCTATTGTCCATACTCCTGGATAATATTTTCCGCATACAATAAGACCACGTTCTTTGAACTCCTTATATGCATTATTGAGGAGTTCGATTTTATCGTTCCGATAGCATGTTTGATCGTGCGTATGTTGCATCCAAGTTTGGATGTCTAATTCGCAATGAGGCATTTCCATTATAACACCAAGATGTAATAAGTGTTATTAGAATAAATAGTTTTTGGTTATTTATTAAGATAAGTAACTATTTTTCATAATGAAGTCAAATAATATTTTTATTTCTCGTGTATCACCATCCTGTCCTATAATATCACAATTATGGCACTTATTTGGCTGTATTGAGTAGCCAAGTAAACGTTGCCACTTAGAGCAATACCATTCGCTGAGTGGATCGCAATACCGGACGTGTCGACATTTACCACACGGATTTAATGGCATAGCTTGCCCTCGCGAATCTTGGCTAAGGCTGCCTGCGCTGTTTGCCGTGGGTTTTCTGCACCTATTAATTCAAGTGCCTGAGTAATCTCTTCAACAAACGCTATTTCTAGTCGCTCTACATATCCTGCTTCTTGTGTCACTCGCAGGTTAAGCTCTTTAGCCGCTTGCTCGCGATAAGCATCCGCCCAATCGGTTTCGATTTCTTCCCATTCGGGATTATCATCGCCTGGTTCGGTCTGCTCCATCCAGAATATTGCTTCGGCTTTTGCCTCTATCGCGATCTTCTGCCATCTGGCAAGATTGCCTTCTGCTTTCCAGCATCTATCTCGGAGGAGCTTAATCTCGTCCGATGCATTTGCCAACATTACCAATAATTGTGATTGCGTTGGCATTGGTGTATTTGGAGATATCATATTGATAATTTCATTTTGTAGTCTATTATCAGAGCATTCACGTAATCTTATCATAATAGGGTTTGTTGTTTTACTCGAATATATACTTTTTGGTACGTATCCAACCAAAAACTATTTAACGTAATACATTAATAACCATAACGATGACTACCAGAAAACGTATAATACCACCAACTATAATAACAGAACGAATGTATAAGACCCGATCAGATTTGCATGGTCCAGAATGGTTCCGATGTGATTTATGTAGCCATAAATTCAAGATCGGAGAAACCATAACAGTTATTTATGGAGGAGGGCGCACTTTCCAAGACTTCTCCGGGGAAACTTTTGGTGTCGCTAATCCCTTCGTCTGCCAAACTTGTGATACTGGAAACGAATCAGAAATCCTTGATAAATGGGTCCAGATGCATAGAGAAGTATATGCAGGTAAATATTGGTCGTTTGTGAAAGGACAGATATAAAATATTTTTTATTTTTCTTCCACTACGTTTTTGAAAATTAAATCTTGATAATACCGCCATGCTTCATGGATTGTTGGAAATTCTATCCCATTAACAATAGTCGGACCTTCCTTGACTTTTGGATTCACTAACTCAAAATGCACTGTATCAAGTAATTGGCCATCCTTACCGATCAAGAATAATTTAGTTTTTCCATACCTGCGGATATGCTTAAGGTACCATAAGTACAAGGACACTATCCGTTGTTGGTATACTTGCATATAAGTAGCATAACCATCTGGATAATTTTTTTGCCAGTATTCATCGAACTGAGGTATTTCTGTCATAGACTTCCTTGATGATTTTAAAATTCTGTTTTATTGATTGTATGCATAACTTCTCTTGGTCGTAATACCCATTAAATGAATTAATGTAATACGCTCTATACTTACTTACTTCGGGATAATCTAACTTTCTTTTTCCTGGCCAATTACCTCATAGGAAATTTCTGTCAGTTAGATCACCGCCTTTCTTTTTTTAACCTCAATTATTTGTTAAATGAAATTTAATTGACCCTTCAAGTAAGTCCAGAGTATTTCTTTATCAGGGAAGCCTACCCAATAATATCTATAATGGGTACATAAATTTTCCCAGCCATGCACTCCATTTTGTGTCCATCCCCAGAATGGTGATAAATAATGACCGGCATACCGACGCAAGTCAATAAACTCATCTAATATTTTTTTGTTCCGATCACATTTCAGTCCAAAAAGTATATGATTAGGATATGGAAATCCTGGAGCACTATCAGTATCGCTAACGTATGCTATAACACCGGGATGACTGTCCAGGATTGTCAACTTCTGATAATCCTTTGGATGACCAAAACTTGGTAATACAGTATAAGTCATGGCTACACCGAACTGTATAAAATTACTCCAAGACTATTTAATTCATCTAAGCTCCAAGTACAGTATGGTATAGTAGCATTCTTTGCTACTCTAAACTTTCCGGCTAATGCTTGGTCAGTGAAACACGATAAGTTTCTCATTTTTGATAACGAAACCATTATAAAGTTATTTTTATTATCAACGATAAATTTAATTGTATTACTGATGCCAGCTTCATCGAGTTCGTGTACGCCCAACGTTAGACCGATATCCTGACCTATGATACCATTACGTCGGGATGGATGTCCATACTCTCGATGACCCTGGATTGTAAATTTGCGTCCATCTCTTTCTAAGTAGAAAGACGTACCAAAACGTTCATTAAGTTTTTCGATCGTTTCATAGAATGATATCGCATTGTCGCTTCGTCCAATTTTTTCAAAAATATTTTTTTTATTTCGATTTTTATTAACATTTTTTAATAATATATCTAATGAAGGCATTGACATTTAATTCACCTCAATTATTTTGCCGATTATAGTACGATCACTGTAGCTTTCAAAGATATCTTGCCAGATTTCTTTATTAGAATCATTCCAAGAACTGAAGAAAGCATCTGGAAAAATTTCGCATACATCACTTGTTAATGTTTCCATATCATCATATAATTCTTCAATATCTCCAATCTGCAACTTAAACATAATATCCCTCCAAAAAAGTTTATAGTCCAGAATCCATCTTGAATGGTAATCCGTCTTCTTGTACTATGGCATAGCGACTAGCTACATTCATTAGCATAGTAAGATCTTTTCCATGATTGATTAGATCTGATCTAATATCTTTCAACTGATTATCTGGAACCTTTCCTTGCAAGGAACTTGTAATCTTTCCGATTATAGCAAAGCGATTATGCTTTAATCCTGCGACTTCTACGATCGATCTGTCAGAAAGAACTTCTGCTGCATATATAGCAGGTCTGGACATAACTACTTTGGGCTTGGTAACCTTAATCGTTTCTTGCTTGACTTGTACTTCAATTTCTACTGGTTGAGTATTTTCAATTGTAACCAGTTGCTTTGATACAACCGTTTCCTTATGAAGTTTTCGTAGTAACTCTTTCTTATAATCTTTGACCACCATCACATTCCACTCAGCATCAGATGGAAGGTCTTCATCTGCATGCAGGATCGTTATTCCATTCCGACCATTTGCTTTGGTAGCTTTGATAAAGATTACAGGCTTCTTGCAGCTCGGGCAATGATCGAGATCATAGATTGCTCCAGCCCTGTTAAGGTTCTTCGTTTCTGGCATTTGGTAGACAACTTCCGATCCATTCAATTCTGGATACTTATTCCAAAGCTTTCTGATTGCGACTTCCGGAGTTGTTCCAGAAAATTCATTTCCATCTTCTTCAGTCTTTCTGGCGTAAAAAACCCATCCAATGTGTGTTAATGTACTATTCATCTTTCTTCACCTCAACTTTTCACTAACTAGTATAGTATAACTGATTGTATATAGGTTTTTTGGTCGACTGAAAAATTGAATGAATGAAATTACTTGGTATAATTTATTGGATCAATCATATTATTTATCTTAAATGCCTCCAATCGTTCTATGCACGTAGGACAGGTACCACAAGACTGTTCACCAGCGTTGTAACAAGATCGTGTAAACTGATATGGTACGCCCAATTTAATTCCTGTCCTAACTATGTCAGACTTTTTCATACTAATATATGGTGCTTCAATTTCAACTGGATGCCATAGAGTTGAAAAAACTACCGTTTTTTGAAGTGACTCTAAAAACTCTGGACGGCAGTCTGGATAGATGGAAAAGTCACCTGCATGAGCCGCATACATTACTTTTGAAAGGCCTCTTGACGCTGCAATACCTACGGCCACAGACATTAAAATCATATTACGATTTGGTACAACTGTAATCTTTGCGATATCTTCTGTATAATGACAGTTTGGTACGGAAATATCAGGATTGGTAAGAGCACTAGAATTAATATGTGCAAAGATTGGTTTGACATTAATGACGTCATGTTTTACAGTAGTATTATGTTCCGCAAGATATTCAATCATCAAAATCGCAGATGAAATCTCCGCAGAATGCCGTTGACCGTAATCAAATGTTATTGCTTCAACATAATTTCCTTGATTCAGCAGGTCAAAAAGTAAAGTAGCTGAATCCATTCCGCCCGAATAGATAAGCAAAATTTTATTCATTATATTCCCTCATTTACCTAGCATCATTTGAAATTCATTTCGTGTTTCTTGTTCTTCAAATACACCGCATAATGAACTCGTTATAGTTCTTGCATCAGGCATCTCAACTCCTCTGGCACCCATGCATAAATGATAACCTGATACTTGAACTATTGCACCTTTGCATCCCATTTTTTTAAATACTTCAATAATATCATGTGTATACTGTTCTTGCAATTTAGGAGCTTTTGCGAGCAACTTTACAATCCTTGTTAGTTTTGATATTCCTAGCATTGTTTTGTCAGGTACATATCCAATATTTACTTTATATTCAACAGGTAACAAATGATGAGGACACATAGAATAACATCTAATATCTCGTTGAACTATCATACCATCATATTCAGATGGAAATGATGTAGATATTATAGAATTAATGTCGTCTTCACATTTTATACCACAGCACATTTCATAATATGCTCTAGAAACTCTTTTTGGAGTATCTTTAAAATTGACGTCTGATAAATCTAGTCCAAATTCATCTTTAAGACCTTTTAATATGTAATGGACACCTTTTTCAATACTTGAAATACCTATAAACTTTCCGCGTTTTAGTTCATTATGTATTCGTCCATGACACGGTTTGCATAATACCATTAAATTTGATATATCATGATTTCCTAATTCAGATTGAATATTATTATAATCTATGTGATGAACAATAAGTTTTTCAGTAGACCCACATCGCATACATTCTTCGCCATAATACTCTAATGCCCTGTCTCTGTAATTAGATCCTCCATGAATAGTATGTTGTTCTCGTAGAAGTTGTTTTTGTTCTTCAGTATGATCATAACCACATTTTTCTTGTCTTATCGCAATTTGAACTATATCTTTCATTTGTTCTGTCGTCTTTTCTGATCGATCCTTTTTGAGTTCAATAGCTTTTTTTATTCCGTGTATCTCTTCATATGTTTTTCCAACTCTGTTTCGTTGTCTCCAAGTAGATATCAATGGATCTTCAATGACGGAACCAACATATTTTTCTTTGTATTCATCAATAGTCATGTGATGATTATACCACAGATGAGTATTTGTTAATCTCCACATTTCTCGATTACATTCTTTACATTTTATTTTTTTAGCTTCCACAGGAAAGTCTTCAAACTCTGTTAGCTTCATAATATCAATCCTAGTATTAGAAATATCATTAATACAATAAATACGACTATTAGAAATTTAAAAAATTTTAATTCATCACTACTAAATCCTTTCATATATTACTAATACCACTCCTCTGCAGAATTATCAGCAGACTCTTTTACGACCACATGCAAATAGTCATCATCTTTTAAGTTTGCTAGCAAAACAATGTCTGATATTATTTTTCTAACAATATTTTCAGCAGTTGGATTACCTGGCATAGTTGTTACATCTAGATCTAATCCAATAAGCAACGGTACTAATGGATCATTTTCATTGAGTATCGCACGATGATCAAATGTTGATTTAATATAATTTTTAATTGTTCTATAATCAAGTAGCATACCACATTGATCAAAATTGCGTTTAGATTCTAACTCAATGAGAACGCCCCAAAAATGTCCATGTAGATTCCTACATGATCCTTCATATCCAAGCAGTCTATGAGATGCATCAAAGCCCGTATTTTGAGTAATTTTAGTCATAATATTTCCTTAGATATCTATTATTGTTTTTATGCCGCCTCTGATAGCAGTGTCCAGATTTAATGTTAAATTACTGGGCTTAACAGATTCGCGAAACTCCTTTTCAATTTTACTAGCCAGATGTTCGTGACTGATTGGCAAGTCTTTATAAGCGAGCAAATAGAATTTAAAACTCTTCAATTCTGGAATGAAGTTATCCGGAGTGAATTCTACTGTTAACGTATATAAATCTTGAATGCCAGTCATTGGACATAAGGCAGTAAGTTCCGGATAGATGTATTTAACTGTCGCTAACTTTGTTCCAACATATGGAACTGATATAATCAGTGGCATTACACAATTATATCCTTGTTCTATGCGTTCTTTTAATTCTTCTTCAGTCATATCTTCTATTTTTGCGGTAAAATCCCATGTTGTCATATTATATTCTCCTTTGTTTAGTATTTAAATGTTTTGGTTAAATTTATTTATAAAATTGCTGATAGATTACGCGACACTGATTGATTGCCACGAAGCATACAAAGAGGTTTATATTTTTCATACACATATTCTGAATTGTATTTTTCATAGTCTAAAAACATATTATTAATATTTTTTACTAATTGCAATTCATTTACGGATAATGCGTATTCTTCAAGGAAATCATTGTCAGATACGATGGTATTCACATATTTATTGGTCTCGATATATTGATATAAGTTATGTAATGAAATCAACAGTGGTGCCATGTCATCTGTTTGAATGTATAATTCTTCTATTGTTGTGTTACGACAGACAGGACAATTACAAGGTATATTATTAATTTTGCGTGGTTTTTCGCGTCCCATATTCCATTGGTATCGTATGTTGTTCGGTAACATGAATTTTCGGAATCTCGAACCAACATTATACGATGACGAATCAAATGTTATAGCGGTATCAAAATAGTTACTTAACATTGCAAGACTTATCATGTTTTGAAGTCCTGACATGCCAAAAAAGTGGCAGAAACCATTAAGGTTCAAAGCATCTTTTTCATTTAAATACATATATCCAATTATTTGTAGATAAATATTCGTTGCTGGATCTATGCCGATTGCCCAGCCATCAAAATTAAATTTCTTTACTGCATTATACCAAGTATTTATTTCTTCATATGATTTTCCGTGCAATACATTATATAACTTGAAATTATAATTAACTCGATTTTTTTCAAATAGCGCAAAATTTTCTATTGATCGCTTCAATGGATCTTTAAAAGTATTCCAAGGTGGTACATCTAAGTTCATTCCTATGTCCGAATTATTTTCAATCCATCTTAAAACCTGCATTGGAGTTATGTCAACGTTTTTTCCTGCTCGTGAAAACGACTCCATTTGGTATCCACCAGAATCTGCAATGAATACAGCGTCATCAGGATAGGTAGATCTATGATCATTGTCATTTTGTGTAATACGATAATACGCCGTAGCTAACATATAGCGATACTTAAAGAAGGATTGCTCTGTAAAAAACTTCAAGTCAAAATTTTTATATCTATGATTTCTTTTCCAATAGGAAATGAATTGCTCTCCTATAGCAGGAATATAATTTGCTTGTTTTTCTAGATACATAATACTCCTAATTATTTTTTACCAAGACTATTATAAGGTTGATGAGGATATAATGGACAATTAATATTATTGCAGTCTCTAAGTCCGTCTGTATATAAGCCCATGCAATCCGCACAATAAGCTAATATAGCATTCTTTCTTGACAACGGTACAAAGTCTTTTCTATATTCTTGTAATTCTTTAACACCAATAGCCATAAATATTGATATGATTTAGTAGTATTTAAAGGTTTTGGTCAGATATTACTTTATTCCTGACAGATTTTTGAACCTCTTTTGATCTACTTTTTCAATGAAAAGCATTGTATATTTATTGTAGACATATTCAAGACCGTGAGTAGAATAATCTGACAATATTGATAAGGTATTATTTACGATATTATAATCCTTTCTTGCTATTGTATGTGCATAAAGTGTTAAATTTTTTATGTCATCTGCAAGACAATTAATAATACGATTTTCTTCTATGGTGCAATATAAATTATGTAATGATATAATTGCACCAGATTTTCCTGTATCTTCATAGATATCTGATATGTTTATTTTCTGACAGACTGAACAGTCACATAACATGCTTGATAAATAATGTTCATTATTTTTGGAACCTAATAAATAATGCGTTCCGACATTTCCTGGCATGAAGAACTTTCGTGCAGTACATCCCAAATTAAAGCTAGATGCATCGAATCCTAATGGCATATCTAAGATGCGAGACACTAATGCTGTCATTATCATATAGAAGTAGGTATGCGAGTAGTTGCAAGTATACATTGCTAGCAGGTTCAACACCGATTGCACAGCCATCAAAGTCAAAATCTTTAACAGCATCATACCAAGTAATTAGTTCTTTGAAGGTTCCTCCATGCAAGACATTGCATAGCATCATATCATAATTTTGTCGTGCATTTTCAAAACAACAAAAATTTTCAATACTTCCAGACAGCGAATCATGAAAATTCCCAAATAACGGTACATCTAAGTTCATTCCTATGTCAACATTATTTTACATCCAGCGCAAGATACTAACTGGTTCAATATGAACAGGTTTGCCTTTCTTACCATACGACATAATTTGGAAGCCACCACTGTCACCGATTAGTATGTGATTATCATCTCTTGGAAACGTGTGACATAATCGGTAATCAGCATTTTTTATATTATTGAAAGCATTGGTAAGCATAAAAGGATAATGGAAAAAAGACTTTCCTTCTTTGAACCATTTAAAAGAATATGAATTTATATCTTGCTTCCAGTATGTACCTTCGAATTGAGGACCAGCTGCTGGAAAGTAAGTTGAACGACCTGATGGCAATTTAATCATAAATAATATCCTTAAAAGTCTAATAGCGTTTTTTTTGGCTTGACTATTGCTTTAGTAGATTTTACTGGTATGACTATTTTCGGTTCTTTGATACCGAGGAGTTTATAATCCTTATTTTCGCAGCCCAAAGAATTGGCTACTTCCAGCCAGTTAATGTATGGTAGATTGGAAATGTTTCTATTAAATTCTTGTTCGCTCCAGGAGTAGTACTTTTTGGCTAGTATTTTTTTGAGTTCGAATACCTTATCCTCTTTAATTTTAATGCTCTTTGGGTACTTTATGTAAGGATTTTTGTCCCTAAGACCTAGGTAAAGTAGACCTTTTACGATGTTAGTATCCACGCTAAACACGTATTGATTGACTGTATTACACCATGCTAAATCTATTTGACTACCACTACACCATCTTAAAAGTGGGAAAATTTTATTATTATCCACCTTCGATAAATTCCCAGCTTTAAGATTCTTAAAAGAATCTAACATAATTTAACCAGCATAGATTCGATTATAATCTGTGGCCACGACCCTGCTTTAAGACCTTTGTAGGCCTTACATATCTCTAGGATAACAAGTTTTTTATATTCCAAGGATTTATCGCTAGTGAATATGACTTCGTATAAGTCTTTTAAGAACTGTTCATTGTCAGGATTAGCATCTAGATAAAGCTGCCTAGACGAGTTAAAATCCTTTTTCTTAACACATTCAAAAATACTTTTAGCTAAATTGATTTCATTACTAAGTTTTGATATAAAGACTCCGCTTTTTAGTTCTTCAATTTTATTAATAGCTGACCTCATATCAGATCCAGTTTGATCCACAATTTTATTTAACGCATCTAACTCATATGGAATACCTTCACTATCGCATATGTATTTAAGACGTTCTATAATAACAGGTTTAGGTATGTTATCAAATTTAACTAAGATACATCTTGACTGAAGTGGCTCAATAATACGGGAAATGTAATTTGCTGTCATTATAAAACGCGTACTATAACTATATGTTTCCATGGTATTGCGTAGAGCCGTTTGTGCGTCGGAGGTCAAATGGTCTGCTTCATCGAGGAAAACTATCTTAATGTTTTTATTGGTACTTTGAGTTGATGCAAAGTCGCTAATTTTTTGACGTACAATCTCAATTCCTCTTTCTGAACTAGCATTAAGCGTAATGCTATCAGCATTTAGCATTTTAATAATAGCACGAGCTGTTGTGGTTTTACCGGTTCCGGCTCCTCCATGCAACAAGAGATGTGGCATGTCTTCCCCGATCTCAAAAGTAGGCTTAAATCCGACAACATCTTCTAATTTTTGTGGTCTATATTTTTCTACGAGCAATGGCAGTTATATTCCTCCTTAAAAAGATTTATGAAGATGTTTCGCTATCTTCTTTTGGTTTTGACATCGGGGCAACAACCCATTTGAATGTACTATCGATACTAGATACGGTTATCAAAAGTGGGTAGTCTTCATTGAAGGTTATAATAGCCTTGCCGTCTATGACAGCAATGAACTCTAACATTACGGACGCATACATGGTGCGAGCTACTTCTTTGTAGTCTACTTTTGTATGTGAAATAAGTTGGTCGAATTCATCTTCGCCCGCAGTTAAGTAGAATTCTCCGCCTTTGACTTCTGCAAAGATATGTTTGAAACCCAAGTTACTTGCATTCTTTTTAGCGGAATCCAAGATCTTGGTGTCCACTTCAAAACCGGCGTCATGCTGTTCAAAGATTGGAAAATTATTAAGGTTGCATTCCAAGAACTTTTCTTCAGCTAATTTGAATCGGCCATCATTATCCAAGGATTTTATAATTAGATTGTTATCGATTACGTCAAGTTCTATGGTACCAGTTACACTTTTTAAAAATGTTAGCAACTTAGTCATGTTTTTGACAGGTGCTACCATTTGTTTATAGTCGATGAAGCCCGCAGTTGTTTTAAGTAGACCGGTAGCAAATCCTGTGTTGCTTATGTCTTTTACGGTTACGGTCAAACCGTCTGGTCCAAATTTCAATAGGGCGTCTGTCATGCCACCATTTATTGTGACTTTCGATAGAAACAATGCAAGAGTTTTAGAATTTATTTTTATATTAACACTTCCTTTAAATTATCTTTACCTAAAAAGTTATTATAATCGTTAATTTAGTAGTATAAAAAGGTTTTGGTAAAAAATTATTTCCCTAGATTTCTTATATGAAGTCTATCCGAAAAGTTGCAATTTAATCTCAGAGCAGTCTTCCAGGTATTGGGTCCGCTGATACTTAGTTCGTGCGGGGTGGCTCCACCTGGCATAACGAAGATCTTTCCGACGTCTAGATTAAATTCTTTAATTAAGGACTTCAGTGTCGCTTCGCTGTACATCCATGGAGCTGTTCCTATTACGAATTTAAATACGCAATTATCAACGGCTTTCCAGTTGTTAAAGAAGTCACGTTTTTGTTGCAAGCTCTTAAACCAATCCTGCTTCGGACTGACCATAATGAAACGGAAATACTTGATATATTCGGAGTCTAACTGAATAGTACCATTGGTTTCCAGATCTATTTTTTTATCCTTTAGGTTATTCAATACTTCTCCTAATTCCTCTTTTTGGAGTAACGGCTCTCCACCGGTAATAATAATTTGAGTATTGCTCGTATGTCTACCTAGGTGCTCTCGAATCCGTTGAAGTAGATCCATCGTAGTTATTTCCTCTGTTTTCATTGCAGGAGTGTCGCACCTCTTGCATGCTAAATTGCACTGAGCAAGACGAACGAACAAAACCGGCCGGCCTTGCACTGGACCCTCACCCTGACAACTGTAGAACAGATCATAGATCTTCATAAAATAGTATAGTTGATTATAGTATTTAAAGCCTTTGGTCTAACAAAATAAACTAAAAAAGTCTATCTAACTCTAATAGTTTCCATGCGTTCTGTTATCTGGCACCTATTAAGCCAAGTTCGTCTCCTCCGTACATGAAAGCCTGCTAACCTCAGTTCCTGTACGACATGAGTCGGGATTCTGTCCCTGCGTCCTAATCCTAGAGCTAACATACTAAACTACCTCCCTTATATTAAGTACTACTGGACATTTTGACACCCGTATACCTTTGATCCAAGCTTCCTGTAAGTTAGTTGCCTCAATGTCAAAACTCTCAATCCTATCCTTACCTGTCTGTACTTCAACCCTAAATTTCTTATCTGTCATCTCACTACACCAAACTACTATACGTGGTTTGAGAATAAATAGTTTACGGTACGATCTAGACCAAAAAGAATATATAGTATACAATGGTACTAAGAAGTATGATAGCTCAATTAGTATGCATCGTACTATCAATGACTACCGCGATAAACGGTACTGGCAATGATACGTATTATCTATTGCATAATGATACAAATACGTCAACTAATCTAACTGGCTCATTTAGCCTGGAAATCAATCATATCATAGAAGGTATTCCGGATGTTATTCCGGCCTTGCAGCCAAGATTTCCGATGCCGGCTCCAAGTATGTGACCAAAAAGTATAAATTACGGTAGGAATAACTAATGAAATAGAGGTGGACAATGACTGGAAAACTTGTATTAGCATCTGAAAAAGATTTTGGGAAAAAGAAGAAAGAATTAATCAAGACCCCAGTAACTAAGGAACCGTCATTTATTACGTCAATGAAAGATAACTTAGCTAAAATCGGAATAGGTACTCCTGAAAGCAAGTGGCAAATACTACCATTACAAGATCCATATTTAGAGTCCAATACCTAGTACTGGTCTCCCGAACCATATGAGGTGTTACTGCATATTATTGATAAAATTGATATACGGTTTGATGAGTCACTACCAAACGTATATAAAAACATGGTTGATCATATCAATGCAGAAATCAAAGGATTTGATCAGCCGATATATGAAATCGGAAACATAACTACGATTGATGGCTATAGAGCCATAGGAATAGTTATAAACGAGAGAAAAGCTATTGGGTATTACTTACCAGGTCTAAACATATTTGTATTTGGAAATATCGCGTGGCATAATCACTATTCAGAAATTGTAATACCAGCTATCTGGCCACAGATACTGGGAAAATTACATATTTCTTAAATTTTTTGGAGGCTATCTCTTGAATTATAAACTCATTGAAAAACAAAAAGTTCAATTTACTACAAATCCGGCTATCAAGGCTATCACAAAAAGTGGTGTAACTTCCGTTCCTGCTCTGTCAGATAAAAACGTAGATAAACAAGATATTATGTATCGCATGATAATAGCAGTTAACCAGCTTGATGATATTGGTATATCGGATTATTTTGATCCAATCAATCGTACAGGATATCCAATGGAGTTTGATAAATTATATATCACGTTGGATCCAGAAAAGCCGCTGGTAATGCGAGTAATAGAAAAACTAAACATTGAAATTGAGCTGGATTTTGATCCAGACTCCGACAACTGGTACGACTCAGGAATGTTTGACATCTATATTCCGGATAGTCCCTTCTACCAAGTTGGCAAGATATTCGATATTAAAAATGGAGTATCTGCATGCGAAATTACTCTAAATGATGGTCCAGCCTTCGCATACTACATTTATAACAAGCAATCGTTGGTCGTTGGAAATTGGCTACACGACAAGGACTACATTGATGTGGTTGCAAGAAAAGTGTGGCCAAAATTATTAAATAAATTGTATTTAACGGATAAAAAATTTGCATGATTATGGAGGGAATTAATGCCCGGAAAACTTATATTAGCTTCAGAAAAGATAGTTACAAAATGTACTAATAGTCTAGCTAGAAAATGTTATCCAGAAAATATAACAACAGGTATGAAAATTTTTGGTGTTGGATACGGCAATGGTAGATGGCCCAAAATTGTCCCGATGATAGGAAAAATATTAATACTACCAAATACTTGGTATTACGTATCGAGGAGTTATAAAGAAGTGGTCAATTTAAATATCATAAGAGAAATTAATACTATGTTTGATGACTCTATATTATTGCGATATAAAAATAGCGATTATTATTGTTCGAATATAGATGTCATACCAACAAACGTAGATCCTACTGGAATAGATGCTATAAAAATTACAGTAAATAAATCTATTAATCCTATTGGATATTACTTACCTGAATATAACTCATTTATCTTTGGTCAGATTGGATGGCATACAAATTATTCTGAAATAGTAATACCAAATATTTGGCTACAAATTTTAGAGAAATTGTACTTATATAAATAGATTTATTCCCAAACG